>JAAUYG010057225.1_pt1 | contig 10374 bp, 3 predicted proteins | sample 7278091 | NCBI WGS metagenome assembly JAAUYG01 (sample SAMN14350201, study PRJNA611818) | marine sediment metagenome | isolation source: surface marine sediment (0.6m) | place: French Polynesia: Moorea | collected 2018-08
ATGTCTTTATACACAGGGGGCCTTTCAGAGCACGTTTAACCACGCCCCCCCCCCCCCCCCCAGTAAGCAAAGCCAGTAGAACCACACACTTCACTATATATGCAGAAATATTTAGTAACAGCATGCCAGGATTTATATTCCATAATAGGCCAAGTACAGCAATGTGAATAGGCCCAGAAACAGAAACTTAAGTGGACCAGATCAAGTTTTCCCCTGTAAAAATACTGTAATGGCAATAAAACATCATCCATATCTGTGCTGTAAATCGTTCAAGCACCATTGATAATCTCGGTTATAGTCTGTACTATCAAGTGTGAGTGACAATATGAGTGAAGTTCTTTTTTATTTTTTTTTATTCAAATTGCTTTAATTTATTTGCTTACTTGTTTTGTTTCATTTTTTGTTTTTTTTTTGTTTTTTTTTTTGTTCTACTGTGTTATGCTCACATAATCAGTGGGGCTACAAAGACTCCTGGTCTTGTTGCCAGGAGTACAGTGGTCCCTGCATTTTAAGACCACTCATTCAGCCAGAAAATTATGATTTAAACTGGAGGTGGTCTTAAAATGGAAGGATATAAATTTATGTTGAACATGTCTGAATGGTATCACTGACGACCAGTCTTAAAATGGAGGGAATTGTTAAATGGTGGGGTCTTATACATGTTATATCAAAGGGACCACTGTATTCCCAAAGCAAACAGATTGAAAATGGTCACAAGTCCTACATTAAGACCTGTAACAACCAAGCGCAAGATAAGATCCAGCCAGATCTGGCATCAGTAAGTGGGCCTCCTCACCTTCTTTTCAATTACCCATCCCGCTTGGGCCAGAATTGAGAAATTGTGATCGTAAATCCACAAAGTTTTCCCCTAATTTGGGCAAAACGGAGGACAAATGGTCTGTTTAGCGACCGATTTCCATGACAATCGAAATGTTATCCAGAAAGTGGAGCAGTTTTTACCTAAGAAGCGGGCGAAAAATGGGAGACTCGCTAATTTGATTTTGGCCAAAGAATTGCGGTGTCTGGTTCTTGGGAAATATTTGTTGGTAACTCCGGGCGTAGTATTGCATCATGGGATTTCCTAGTACATCATCAATGTTTGTTCCTTTATCTATTGGAATACTTAAATTTTTCCGCCTCTCTTTCACATGCAACTCATATCCAATGGCCCCTCTATTGTGCTATTGCAACACTTCATTTTAAAGACCACAAGACCTTATAAGACAACACAATAATGGTCCCCAAAAAGGATTTGAAGTACCGGTATTAACAAAATTTTATTTTAAAGCCCACAAGGCCACTCTCAACAGAGTCAACAAATATCCTGGTAGCAAACAGTCAGAAACTTTGGCCCAGAGAAATTCTCTTGCTCGTTTTGAATAACCTCAAAGGGTCTTATACACGGCAGAACCCTAACGCGTTCCATACACGTCCTAGCGTTATATAAACAGACCTGGTGACCTTATTTTGAGGACAGCGACATGGCAGCACAGGGACAGTCACCCATCCAAGTACTCACCACACCCGAACTTGCATAACTTCAGTGATCTTAGGGGAACTGGGGTCAGTTTCCTAAAAAATTTCAAGTCCACTAGTGATCTAAGACATGGAAAAGAGAATGGTCACTATGGTCACCTGTCACCAAGACCACCTGTCTTGAGAGATCATATTTTAATGGCCTTTACTTAATACTAGATAGGCTCTACTGTACATGTACCCTAGTATCCTGTTCCTGAGTTATCAGTCAAAGTGTTACTGTAAAGGGTGATATTTGACCTATTACAGTAAACAACATTCTCAGCTGAATGATTCAGTTAATGCCTAATATGCATAAAGAATTTATACTATATCCAGTTGCATACTAGTACAGTAGTCCCCCTCTAACAGAGACATCCCTTCTGTTAAAAAATTCTGTCCTTATTAGAGAGGTGTCCTTTGGTCAGAGGGAGCATCACAGGTATTGATGGCACAAGTTTGCAGCCAAAAATTGGGTCCTTTCTAGAAGGGTATCCTTTCTAGCAGGGTATCCATTCTAGAAGGGTGTCATCTCAAGAGCAGTGTACTTTAAGAGAGCACTGTAGTTTAGGAATTGGTCTTCATGCAACTGTGACAATTTCCTACACTGATCGCATGACACTCCAAATCTGTAAAATCACATTGCTTTTATCGTGACGACATTGGAATTCCATCTTAGAAAAGTTTTACCCTGATTGTATTTCAATGAAAAGTGTGATGTATAGATCACATGCAACTGGATACTGGATGGTGATATAGTGATGATGATGATGATGATGATGATGATGATGATGATGATGATGATGATGATGACGATGATGATGAAGATGGCAGTGATGATGATGATGATGATGATTTCAGTGATGATGATGATGCTGATGATTCACTGATTAGAAAGACTGTGCTGATGATTAAACGCAGGTTCTCACAATATACCTATTTCATTATGTAATCCTTTCAACACAATTCTTTCTAGCATTCCTTCGCATGCATTTTATGCAATTTTTCTGACCAATCCAAAAGCAGCAAGTCACCACAATATATATATATATCTACTGTTACCTGTATCTCCGCAATTCCTGATGTAATACCATCTCCTTAACATACAAACTATGATGTACAGTATATGTGGACCTTTTCCCCCCTCAACATTCTAACAGCTGCCGGCGGCTTTGAGCCGAACAGATCAATACACGTACTCAGCCAATACACGGTTTGCCGCTTACACCCCCAAAGCAAACGCTTAGTCGCCATGGCAATGAAATTTCTGCGGTTTAAAAGCAGTCGGCTGCAGCCATCAGCAACAAGTTGCGAATCAATGAAAGCGAAATGTCATGTGACAGGTGTATGGAGCATTGGCCACGGTGGCTTTTTGACATCGTCCCGACCGTAACTCGTTGGGTGTTCCGTGTACCTCATACTAGGCTGAACAACCATTGAATGAAATTGATTTGGATATAGGGAACTCGTCAAGTGAAACCGATCATTACAACTCTGTAGAGGAGCAAAAAAGTTCTCTTAAACAGGTCATTCAGCTTGTGCATTGATTCCCTCGTGAGACCAAAGACAGCAAAACATTGTACATAAGACTTACATAATTCAAAGTACCTGTACATAAATTCATAAAACAAACTCCCTGACCCAGGTATGATGTAACTATAACTTCTAGTTCAACAAATGATAAATTTCCACCAAAGTTACACCAGGTTAAACTTACTGACATATCTGTACATGTATATCCATCAGGTCTAGATATCTTAGAAAACAATGATTTCTCGTAAATGAGACAGCTTTATTTGCGCCGCTGCCTATTGATTGGGTGCAATGGCCTTTGTAATCTCCTGGTATGGTTTCCTTGCCAATTGGGGTAATTACAGCCTGTAGCAGCCATTGTGCATGTATAAGCTATAGCACCTGCTGAATTGAATAGATGGAGGAGATACAGTACTGTAGTCCCTCTATTTTACAACCCTATTTTAAGACCACCTTTGATTTAAGACCGCTTGATTAGGTCCCAAAGGGCAATTTTCTGTGTTAAATGACCTTGATTTTAAGGGCACCTGCAATATAAGACCACATTTTCTTGGTCACATGGGTGGTCTTAAAATACAAGGACCACTGTAGTAAGCTCTAGCACCAGCTGAATTGAATAGATGGAAGAGAACTTAAGCCAACTCTTAGCACCTGGCAGTCTTGTAATGTTTCCTTGTCTGCAGTACTAGTAGATATCTTTGTTTTGCATCCCTCATTTTCTATCTATTTCTATCACAGTTGGAATTCCGTACAGTGTATTTGTTCAAAAAGTAAATCATTTTAATACAACACATTTCTTATAGAAGCTACAGTATATGCACAGCCTATAACATTTTCATTTGTGGCTAATAAATTCTGACAAGAACTAAGTATTAAGGTTGAAGACCTTACCTTGATAACTATCCAGGACCAGATTACAGACATTCTAATATGCAGTTCTGGATTTCACCGCATGTATATATGTAGTACAAATGGAAAAAAATATGTTGCTGAACTTCTGTGAAACACGGAATAGGAAACTTTGATAGGTTACGATAATCAGTCACTGCAACTTGGAATTGATTGAAGGAGCCTTGGGACAAAGGAAGAAAGTGTTTCCATCCATAATGTATTCCACCTACATGGACTACAAAGATAAGATTCTCAACATCCGAGGCAAAGTAAACCCTGTCAGGGTTATATCCTGACAACCATCAAGATACAGCTTGCCTACTAATGCCTAAAGGGTGATAGCGCAATACACCTGTACCGCTTTTATTCTAGTAAGGGTACAGCACCTCTATATAAACATCTTAATATTTACTCAGGAAAAACAGTACTCTTAGTTGCAAAATAGCAGTACATGTAGAATATACCGCACATATATATTCAAGTGGTGAATGTTTCTTCTGTTGTGGTTTAACCTTATATTAGTCATGTTAGTAGCAGCAGTAGTAAGTACTAGTAGTAGTAGTAGTAGTAGTAGTAGTAGTAGTAGCAGTAGTAGTAGTAGTAGTAGCAGCTGCTGGCAGGCTTCTATAGAAACAACAATGTGCACTTATTAATAATAGAGCATAGGCGCTTAATGAAATGAATACGGTAGTTATAAAACAGGTACTGCTCCTTGGGTTTTACTGGTAACAGGCCTATGCGTTTTATATGTCACAGCTAAACTATCTACAAACAGGGGTCATATGATCAAACCAGGTTCTTGATAAATCGCAACCACCGTCTTCCCACCTAAACAAGTCACGCATTTTGAGAATCCCGAAAGTCCATTGGCTGGCATACATATAACTGTCAAAGTATCCGCTTATTAAATAATTGGCAAGCTCAGTTGATGTTTGCAAAGGCAAAAGAGGTAATTTTTTTACCAGAGGAAATAATAGCATTGTTACATAAATCCTTGGCTTGGAAACAAAATGTCTGCTCATTCCATTCCAGCAGTCTAGTTTGAAACCATTACCCATATACATGTTCTATATCAAAGTCTCATAACTTACCCTATGGTTTGATATGCATAGATCTGCCTGAAAATCCTCGTCACTTTTAGGACTATCATAACAGTACGATACTGTAATTCACACCAGTCACAATGAGCACCCTAAATATTTCCATTGAAATCCAGAACCCACCTCACGGTGGGATCTTCAGGATAGTGCACTGTACTGTATGTATATCCATACACACCCAGGCCTAGCTATCCAGGTCAGAGGATGTACTAGTAGGCTCTCTGAAAATCCTCAGGGGAATATCCAGATAGACATACATACATGTATGAAGACCAATCTGCCAGTTATGGAGACTACTATACCAGATTGTGTCCAGATGAATCCTTGAACCTCTGCCAGCCTGCCTATCTACAAATCCAGTACCGCACTGTCAACATTCCCTGATCCTGTTTATCTTTAGCTTGTTGGATGTCTCCTGGATCATGTTTGCATAGCCCTATCCCAGGATTCTGAAAGAGATGGTGGGGGTGGGGTGGGGGTGGGGGGGGGAGGATGCCTGAGGCTCAGGGAGTGGCAGTTATCCAGGATTGTATATTGGGCCAGCCGCAAGAGGTTTACCAGTTTACAGAGTTTCAGACAATGTACACATGGATTTAACCTTCATAACCATCTGTCTGGCTGTGTGAGGCTGCTGCTGGTCGGCAGTGAGGAACTTCCAATATATACATGTACTCTTGGTTTTGGACTTCGGAGTGGTACAGTTCTTCCTACTCTTCCCCCTTGGTTTGGTCCAGGTGCTCCAAATCCTTATTCCTTGTAACTCACTGGGTACAAATGGGTACTATATATACAAATGGTAAAAGCCTTCCTTGACAGCCACAGGGCATGAAGTTTGATGAGAAGCTGAACATAAGGGCTGTTTAACCCTCCAGAAGCAATAACTTCCATAAATTTATCTGTGAACACCACAGATCTCTCTCACTCTCTATGTCTGGAGTGTACATTTATGAGGCATACAAGCAAAACTTCTAACCCATCTCATATCAACAAGGCCCTGGGCCCCATGGTGATATGAGATGGGTTAGCCACGCATTACCAATAAAGTATGGTGTTATACATACCCTACACATATTCCTACCTTTTCCTAAGTAAAGATAGAGTATATTCTTTCCAAGCTGTCAGAACCACCCCAACTGACCATGAAGCTTTTGGCGGAGGTTTAGGGGTTTTCCTTCACAAGAACTTGCACCTGGTCCGGGTGGGTGCCAGACTTGCCAACACTACCACCCATTAGCCTCAATCAGTGTTTCCATCCGGATCCCCAGCAATTTTCCTTCTACTAATCCCCAAATCCAATTCCAACAAACTTTCACTGGCTTGTTGGCAGTAGCCCATTAAATGCCGGGAGCTAGCTTCTCCAGAAGAATCTAGCAGAAGTTCCCCCAATCACAACTGTCAGTTCCTTTCATCTGAGTTTTTATCTGGATTGGGGGGAGGAAAAGGGATGACCCCATTTCTGGATTAAAATCTACTGCCTGGTATACCAAAGAACAGTTTCTCAGAAATATCTTAAACCCGGACATCAGCTTAAGAGAAGAAACATCATAAGCAAGACATTTTCCCTTCTTTCAGTCACGGGAAATATAATTTCATTATTGTTGGGTTTTTTTTTTTTAATTTTGCTTTAAAAAAGAAGGAATAAAAAATCCTGCAATTCTTCCTACAAAGAACTGTTTTTGGTTTTTCATTCCCATGCTTAAGTTTATTTACACGAGTTCAGTTTTTATGAATGTGGTGCCCCAACCCAGGCAAGGTTCCTGGGTGCTAGCAAAACTGAAACTCAAGTAAACTGTGCCAACCACAGCCAGCAATGGGCAAAAGGAAACTGTATTTGGTCAGGGCATATCATATGACAATGCTTGGCATTTTCAGGGTGATAGAAGGTTGCAGATACCTCTGAAGTTTTTTTTTTCTGACCTTTGGAGGTTTATTAATGACTGGGACTCCGCTCATTACCAGGTTTCTCAGGCCATGGCGAGCTCAACATGATGATGATGATGATGATTACCCGCAAACCCACTCTTCTGATATCATATAGGGGTCAGAGGGATATGGGATAAAGTGACCTCTCTATTAATATGCCTCCCATTGTTGTAAGGACATAACATGCAATGGAGCCAAAAATACCATATTCATTTCATTAAGTGGACAGTGTTTTTTGAACTTAATCAGTTTAATTGGGAACAATGTTTAGCAACGGACTGTTCCTTGCAATTTATTAGGTCTTAAAGAGCAACAAAAGACTGGGTGACTGCTGAAAGACCTGCCTGGTATACTGAAAACACATTGAGAGGGGTCTGTTATTACAGCACTTGGGCTTTACTAGGATGAATACGGTAGCAATACTATTGAATAGGACAACCGTTGATACATGTATCTCCCTGAAGGAAGAAGACCAGACAGAAATTCAAACTTGTAAAACATACTAAATGCTAGCATAAAACATATTTTGCTATAACAACTACACGAGACTGGAGCATCTCCATTGATAATGGAGATGCTATGGTTGTGTCACATTAAACGCCCACTACAGTTAATCTCTCTCTAATAAGGGCACGCTATTTGTCAAGAAATTGTGACCACATTAGAGAGGTGGCCTTTGGCTACAGGGAGAACTAAATGTATTCATTGTAGAAGAAGCCAAAGATTTTGGCCACACTGGAAAACATGGCCTCTGTGAAGAATGGCCCCTAAACGAGGGATGAGGATATATCTGACCAATCGTCTTTAGTCTCACCTTGATATGATCGCTAAATCTGGACACCGTTCCCCAGCCTGTAATCCGGATAATCCCATTGTGACTCCAGAGATCATTCTCCATCATGGTAACCGGATATATATGAAATTGTTTACACCATTAGGTTCTGAATACTAACTGCTGGATCCTGTTATGGATCCAGGAGACAGAAGATTATACTGGATGTATTGGAAGCGTGATATAAACTGTCCTAGTTGTGGATCCAACTAGAAACAACAGTCGTCAGTAGTTTTCATTTCAGTACTCCCGGATGGACGCAAATCTTTTCAGTAAACCGAGCGTATTACGGAAACGGTAACGTCGCGGTACTAAAGGCTGTCGCATCCCCTGTTACACATGTATTCAGCTTCCAAATTTGGAAGCAGCACTCCGGAACCACGACACGCCTTTCCATTACCAGTAGGAGCAACAATCTGTGCCACACGCGGCACTGCAGTTTCCGGTGTCTGCGACAGGACAATCATCCCTCCCCCTCCCCCAGACTCTTCCTGCATCCACACATTCATTTAATCCTGGGAAACGCTTTCTCTGCTTTATCCCCAGTAAACCATGATGGCCTCCATAAAGCTAGCCCCTAACGTAGCCAGACTTCCTTCCGAGGCTCTTCCAAAAAGCTCTCCGAAGTTACTATCACGCTATAATGCAATAAGACAAAGGGACGGCCAACCGTCCAAGAGTCCCTTATACACACACCCGCTCCCAACCCGTACCCATGGCCTCATGCATTATTACCCTGGGTGGTGGACAAGCAAAGCAGGGATCAGCACGGTTCCTGGTGTGGGTGGAACTGTCCCCTCCTCAGTTCTGGGCAGGCACCCTGCTAAATCATGTTTGGTCCCAATATTACTGGACCCTGGTGCTGGATTGGGGTCATCAGGAAGATAATGGCAATCTATAAAGAGTACAGTAAAATCTCCACTGTACAGTCACTGAGATTTATCAGTTCCGTGATAATCCTACACAAGTAACTAAACTGAATCAAAAGAATCAAACCACCTGTTACAACTGTAGCTTCTCATACCCTCAATTAGAACTCTAACTCCATGTTTCAAAATCGTGTAGAAATGCCTGCAGTTAGAACTACAGTGGTCCCTGCGATTTAAGACCCCTCCATTTAACAATTCCCTCCATTTTAAGACTGGCTGTCCAGCAAGACAACTATTATATTTTCTATCTAAATATCCCTCTATTTTAAGACCACCTTCAATTTAAGACAATATTCTTATGGCTGTACGGGTGGTCTTAAAATGCAGGGACCACTGTACATGTAAGTGTATTTAGTCCAATCCTCTGGACAAGGCTGTTATGTTCAGAAATAAGGTCTTATGTGTCAAGCAGATATAAGGAAGACTGAGTGGAGCATAAAAGTGAGAGATCTATAGACCTGCATTCTTCATGCCTTCTAATAATGCTACAGTACCATAACTGTTCTATTAGGCATACCCACACTAATAAGGCCACAGGGTGGTTTATGTCAGGGTCCCAGCCCTTGCCTCATTTATTATGGCTGATACTGGGTTCTAGGCAAAGGAACTGCTTTATAATGTTTGTTCCAAAGGGACTGTACACTTAATAGAATAAATATGGTACTGTAAATTGCATCAACATTTTCTTACTAACATTACTGGGTGGGGTGAAAAACTTGACCCAAACTAGAGCTCAGAATGGCCTAGGATATCCTGGTGAGATTTCATCTGATTATCAAGGTACCAGGCTCAGATGGAGATTAGTGACTACAAGATTGGATAATTTATGCAAATCCATCACTTTACACAGTCAAATTGATATATATATATTTTAGTAGTATATTAGCAATATGAGGGCATTTCTTTCTTACATGACAGTAAACAGATTAAATGTTCTTTGGAAACTGACAAAGCAACAAGATGCTTTGTCCTCTGGAATTTAGCCCTTAATCCAAAATCCAAAACCCCCAAGAAGATTCTCAAAACCAACAAAATAACAAAAGATGATAAAATCAACTCGGGTTGCAAATAATAATATTGCAAAGGCTCAAGAAAACAGTTCTGGATTCGTGTTGGGAGTGACACCGTGAGTTAAAACTCCAGATGGGATTTTACACATTTCTAAGAGCTCATTTATAGGTTCTGTTTTCCGCCTTCCTGTAATGTACTTAAATTGCTAGTTAACAGTCTTGTACTTTTGTAATACCTTAAATATGGTAGGTAAAATTTGTTAACACCAGGTATTTAATGATAAAACAAAGTATGCATACCGGGTACGTACAGCAAGTCAGTATCCAATGAATTGTCTTCTTCCGTAAGCAGAAGTTCCCACGTCACAGAAAAGTTACTGCGCAGTACAACACATTAGAAATTTTACGTCTAGGAACAGTATTTTCCGCGTGAGGTGTTTCATCTTTGAATGAAACTGGATCAATAGGCGGTGGCTGTGGATTCACGCAGTGGAGCCAAGAGGAGGTGTGTTTCGCTATTATCAGGGAAACCAGGGGAGGAGTTACTTGTTGACTAGAAGTGACAATATGATCGATTGAACCCCAGTGCCAGCTGGGCTGTGTATGTACTGAGGGCTATAGGGTCCATCCCGTCCTAAGAC
>JAAUYG010227429.1_pt1 | contig 10374 bp, 4 predicted proteins | sample 7278091 | NCBI WGS metagenome assembly JAAUYG01 (sample SAMN14350201, study PRJNA611818) | marine sediment metagenome | isolation source: surface marine sediment (0.6m) | place: French Polynesia: Moorea | collected 2018-08
AACCCTGAATACAACTAGGTTTGAGGCGAGTTTACCTCGAACGAGGTAAACTCGGCGTCTGGCAAGGCTTTCCCCCCTTTTTAGCCCGAAAAAATGTCTAAGTCCCGTTAGTAGATGCACTCTATCGGGATTCTAAAAAGGCGATCGCACTTTGGTTATTCTTAATTCAGCAGTCAGGCGATCGCGATTATTTGGCAACTTTATATGAGTTTTATGAGATTCATAGACCAAGAGCAAAACTAATATAAACGTAAACAGTAGACATAAGAGCTTTCAATCACTCAACAAGGAGAGACTAAAGTGTCTGAGAGTAAAGTATCTAAGATTAAGCGAAGTTTAGCAATTGTTATTGGCATCAACGAATATACCCATATTCCTAAACTCAAAAATGCTGTCTCTGACGCTGTTGGACTGGCTGGTGTTCTCAAGGATATCTACGGCTACAAGGTCTTACTTTTACTAAATCAAAGAGCAACTAAAGCAGAACTAAATAAACTTGTAGCAAATCTTCAAAATAAGACTATTCCATTTGATAAAGAGCTAATCAAAGTTGATAAGAGCGATCGCGTTTTGTTCTATTTTGCTGGTCACGGATTTGCCGTAGAAGCCCAAGATAGCGAGGCAGGTAAACCTGCTGGTTACTTTATGCCTCAAGATGCCGACGTCGATAATAAGAACACGTGGTTATCGATGCATGAGGTATATCAGACTTTAAGTAATTTAGACTGTCATCATCTGTTAATGATTCTCGACTGTTGCTTTGCTGGTAGAATTTCCTGGATAGGACAGGGTAGAAATACACCACGCTCCCGTAAACTGTATCACCAAAGCTATGACCGCTTTATCAAACATAGAACCGAACAAATAATAACTTCTGCTGCTTATGATGAAGAAGCACAGGATTTATCTCGTTTTGGACAAAGGGGAGAGAAAAATGGCAATTCTCCCTTTGCTCACCTACTGTTAAAAGTGCTGCAAGGCAACTCCGATGGAGGTAGGGATAAATTCATTGAGGCAATTGTTGAGGATAAGATAATTACCGTCCATGAACTTTTTGTCTATCTGCAATACGAACTAGGGAAAGTCGCAGCAGGACAAACTCCTGGTTTAGCTCAACCACGAAAATACGACCGAGAAACAGGGGAATATGTTTACTTAAAGGGTGAATACATATTCCCTTTACCTGAATTTAAGCCTGAAGAATTAGAAAAACTTAAACTAAATAAAAATACCAATCCCTACAAAGGTTTTGCCTCATTTGAAACTGAAGATACTCAGCTGTTTTTTGGTAGAAAAATCTTAAGTCAACAGTTAGGGAAAATAGTAACCGAACAACCTCTTACTGTGGTTTTAGGTGCTTCGGGTTCGGGTAAATCTAGCTTAGTAAAAGCTGGTTTGATTCCTATCCTTACTGAAAACTGGCAGATTCTCCCACCAATGCGACCTGGTGAATCGCCGTTCAAAGCCTTAAATAAAATACTGACACAATCGGAATCTGGTTCTTCAATTATCAGTCGTACTCCCCAGGAAAAAATCAACATTCTCTCTGGCAAAATTAGCTATTTAATAACTCGTCACTCTAAATCTAAATTATTATTAGTAATCGACCAGAGTGAAGAACTACTTACTCTCTGTAAGAGTCAACAAGAACGGGAAGACTTTCTCAATCTATTAGCCGAGTTGTTAACTAAATATCCACAACAGTTACATATCGTACTAACCTTACGTTCTGATTTTGAACCTCAACTTAGGGATGCGATCAAAGAAATCTATTGGCAACAGGCTTGGCAAGAGGGTCGATTTTTCGTGACTCCGATGGATAGGGAAGAGTTACAACAAGCAATTGAAGAACCTGCTGCCCAACGGACACTGTTTTTTGAGTCTCCTAAGTTAGTTAACCAGTTGATTGATGAAGCGATCAATACACCAGGTGCTTTACCTTTACTCTCTTTTACCTTGAGCGAGCTTTATTTAAAATATCTTCAAGCTGAAGAAAATCGCGAACGAGATGACCGAACTATTACCGAAGCGGACTATGAACAATTAGGTGGAGTAGCGCGTTCTTCAACTCAAGCTGCTGACAAAACTTATAGGTTCTTAGTAAAAAAAGAAAAAATTGACCCATCAATTATTCGTAATGTCATGTTGCGAATGGTAGCAGTTAGCGGCGGTGAACTAGCTCGCAGAAGAGTACCAATGAAAGAACTGGAATATCCAGAGTCAATTAACGAACAGGTAAAGATAGTAATAGATCGCTTTGTAGAAGCCCGTTTGCTAACTACAGGATTAGATACAGAAGGTCAAGAATATTTAGAACCCGTTCATGATGCCTTGGTAACGGGATGGACGAAGATTAAGTATTGGCTTGAAGAAAGAGAGGGACAATCTTTAAAGGTAAATCTTCCATTCCAAAGAGAATTAAGTAGTGCTGCTAATAGGTGGGAAAGTAATAAGTCTGCTCAATACCTTTGGAATTCCGACTCCCGTATTAATTTGTCGAAACAGTTACTTAGTAAAGATGATAATTGGTTTAACCAGATAGAAACTGAGTTTGTTATACGCAGCATCAGGCAAAGGAATCCAATTAGACGGTTGACTGGCATTCTTGACGGTTGGGGACAATCCTCACAATCAGATAACTCAAACATTGTTAGTCAAAAAACTACTTCAAGTCCTGATGATGAACTTGAGAGCGAAAATATTGAGGTAGTCGAAGAGAAGAAAGAGTTTGAGAAAATTGACGAGGAAGAAGATCTTGAAGATATCAATCTAGACCTTCTCAGTATTGAAGACTTTCATTTTATTGCTCAAAGTTTTAAGAACGATCTCGCACAAGGACCAGATCTTATCAATATTGAAAATGAAGTTCACTCCCTAGCCGAAGTCTTAGTCATGCGGGATTTACAACCACCTTTGGCGGTGGGAATTTGTGGGGGTTGGGGTAGTGGAAAATCCTATGCTATGCACCTAATTCAGAAAAAAATTACTGAGATTCGTTGTCGGTCTTTGAGAAAAACTCAAGCATGGTGGAGGAACAACAGTGACAAAGATAGGCTGTCTCTCTATGTTGGGCATATTTATCAAATTCGATTTGATGCTTGGACGTTTGCCAAAGTCAACCTCTGGTCGAGCTTGATGCAAACTATTTTTTATGAGTTTAACCGTCAGCTTACTCTAGAAAAACAGCTAGAGGAAATCGGTGTCGATCCTCTCAAAGGGGGTGATATCTGGAAAGCCCTTGATGAAATGAGTGATGAGGAACGGGAAGTTCTGCTCAACTCTGAATTATCATCAGATAAATTTAAACAATGGAAAGATAAAGCATCTGAAACTAACACGGTCGATTGGCTTTGGGATACTTTGACAGAGTTAAGGCAAGAGGAAAAGAAAAATTTAAAAAGGAGCGAAGATGAACTTAGCCGCAAGCGATTAGAGTTGCAAAAAAAGCTAGAAGATATCGAGCATGATGTCAAACAGGAAATCGATATAGAAGCTAGTAAAGCTTACTGGGAGCCTTTGAGGGAGGAGCTTAAGGGAATAATGGGAATAGCTTTCACTAATTTTATTAATCGGACTGAACAAGAGCTAAAATCGACAGCAAAATCAGAACAAGAGCTGGAAGCAAAGCTATTAGAGGTAACGCTTGACGATTTCCAACCAACAACCTGGGACAATCTCTATCAAGTAATCCGAAGTAATCGGAAAACATCTTTAGCATTTATATTCTTTCTAATGTTGACGATAGCTACGCCTTTCTTGTTAGAAATATTGATCGATCTGAATGAAGCTGGTTGGAAATTATTACTGACCCTAATACCTCTAACTCCTAGCTTATCCTCAGCCAAGCAGTTATGGAAAGAAACGATAAAATTACAGAGATGGCTCGATCAAACTGTTAAGAAATATCAGCAAAAAACAATCAACAAACAACAAAAACTACAAAACTCTTTTGCATCGCGAGTTAAGAGAAAGCGCGAGGAAAAAGAACTTGTCAATATTGAAAGAGAGATCAAAAAGCTTGAAGCTCAAGTAGAACGGCAAAGGCTAAGAATTGGTCTAACGGCTAGATACATCTCTCTATCAGATTTTATCGATACCCGCTTAGAAGAAAACTTCTACGGAAAAAAACTTGGTTTTATGCAGCAAGTACAGCGCGATCTAATAGATTTAACAGCTCACTTTGTCGTGCCTAAAGAATCTAATGCTCATAAAGTGTTTTTTGATGAAAAGAAAGAGCGTTTGAAGAAGTTTTTTCCTAGAGGTCCAGCCCGTGTCGTCTTGTATATTGATGATCTAGATCGATGTCCTCCCAACCGTGTGGTTGAGGTATTAGAAGCCGTCCAACTCTTATTAAAAACTCCCCTATTTGTAGTAGTTTTGGCAATTGACGATCGCTACATTGCGCGTGCTTTAGAAAAAGCGTATCAAGGGATTTTAAAACGTGGAGGTAAGCCTTCAGGGATTGATTATATGGAAAAAATTATTCAAGTTTCTTACCGAATGCGACCCATTCCCAAATCAGCTATAGATAACTATCTTATGTCGCATATGGATATAGAAGAACTTAAACAGCAAGAAGAACCAGAGGAAAGCTCGCAAACTCCCGTAATTCCATCGGCTACTGACTTTTCTCCACCAGAAGAAGAACTAGAGGAAAGCTCGCAAACTCCCGTAATTCCATCGGCTACTAACTTTTCTCCACCAGAAGAAGAACCAGAGGAAAGCTCGCAAACTCCCGTAATTCCATCGGCTACTGACTTTTCTCCACCAGAAGAAGAACTAGAGGAAAGCTTGCAAACTCCCGTAATTCCATCGGCTACTGACTTTTCTCCACCAGAAGAAGAACTAGAGGAAAGCTTGCAAACTCCCGTAATTCCATCGGCTACTGACTTTTCTCAAGATGAGAATAAAGATCAAACATCTAGTATTTCGGACAACAAACCCAGAGATTTGCCACTTCGAGTCAAAAAAATCACTCACGAAGAGTTCAATATCCTACGTTACTGTTGTAAACAAGTTGACTTATCCCCTCGAACCGTCAAGCGGTTAATTAACATCTACAAAATCCTGAAAATTATTTGGTTTCGTGAAGGCAACTTCGGGAAAAATGAAGTAGAGCTACATATTAAACAAACAATTATTGCTTGTTTGGCTCTATCAGGAAGATATCCCCACCTAATGCGTAACGTATTTGCTGAACTCGATCTACACTTTGAAGAAGCTAGAGATTTAGACAAGAAACTCGTTGGGATTTTTCTCAAAAATCCTGGAATAGGTCGTGATGCTTACTTGAGGCGAGAGTGGAAGAAATTCTGTCATGATGTTAAACAGTTAATCCCAGCCGACCTTACGCTAGAGGGAATAGAGCTGAGGAACTTTCACCTCTTACTTTCATTCAGTTTTGTGGGCGATCTCGGTTACGATCCAGACGACTTTAGACCAACCATAGATAAAAGTGACGAATATCAGACTAGCGAACTGGAGTACGATAACTTGTGAATACACCTACAGAATTCCAATGGCTTGTGAAAACTCTTGGCACAGAAGTGCGATCGCACTCTCGTTACTCTAGGTTCAAAAGCCATGCGATCGCACTTGCTCCCCAACATGACTACTTTTGAGTGAATTTAGCCTAACGAAAATACTGGGTTCAACTTGATTATCTACTTGATTATCTACGTATTAAATTTTACTTTTAGGTAACAAAATTTACTTTTCAGACATCCTCTCCAAATCCATTGTCCATTAAACCGTAACCCCTTCTAATTCATCCTCTGTAGACTCATATAACTCTCTGAGTTTCTCTAACTTTTCTTCATCTGCATTCCACAAACCCCTTCCTTGAGCCTCGATCGCTCGTGCGACAATATTACGGAAGGCTTCAGGATTGGCTTCCCTTAACTTTTGTGCCATCTCTGCATCTAAAGCATAGGTATCAACTGCTTGGTCGTATACCCAATCATCTTTAAAGTTAGCAGTACCACCCCAACCGATTAAAGCCGTCATGCGTTGGGATATTTCATATGCACCACCAGAACCTTGATCTGCCATTGCTTCGGCCCATTTGGGGTTAAGTAACTTAGTGCGGTATTCCATGCGTAGTAAGTCCTTTAGCTTGCGGGGGTTGGTATCTTTAGAGAAGCTTTCCACAAAAGAGGTAGTTACTTCTTTACCACTTTGTTTTTCTGCTGCTAGTTTCAAACCCCCAGTGTTGCCATAATATTCTTGAATATCCGTTAAGCCATATTCTACCGAGTCAATTTCTTGAATGATTTGACTACTAGTCTCTAATAGCTGCGATAATACTTCTGGTCTAGCTTGACCTTTATCCTTGCGTCCATAACTAAAAACGTTACGGTTTTTCCAAGTATCCACAAGTTCATCGCCAGATTCCCAATTACTATCAACAACTTGGTCGTTAACTAAAGAACCAAAATCGCCAGCAGGGTTAGAAAACATTCTGGCTGAAGCATTTTCCACACCTTTTGCTTTTAATGCTAAATAATGCTTGCGAATATAATTATTATTTGCTGATTCCTCTGCTTCTGCTGCTCGTCGGAATAAATCATCTAGCAACTCAATAATATTAACGAAAGTATCGCGAAAAATACCAGACAGGTTAGCTAAAACATCAATGCGAGGATGTCCTACTTCTTCAACGGATTTCAATTCATAAAGAACAATTCTACCAGTACCTTCCTTAACAGGTTCAGCACCCACTAATTCTAGTAATATACCGAGAGATTCCCCTTTAGTTTTAATCGAATCTAATCCCCATAGCATTACTGCTACGGTTTCGGGATATGTACCTTTTTCCTCTAAATTCTGTTGGATAATCTTTTTAGCAATTTCCTTTCCTCGTTCATAAGCAGCAGGGGAAGGCATCCGATAGGGATCTAAAGCATGGATATTTCTGCCAGTAGGTAATACACCACTACCATCCCGCAACAAATCTCCACCAGGGGCAGGGGGTATATATTCGCCATTTAAACCCCGCAGCAGATTAGTCATTTCATCTGTATTTTGCGCTAATAGATCTTTAATTCTTACCGCCTCTTCAAATTTTGGCGAAAGGCTTTCGTCCCTACTCTGAGTATCGGTATCATTATCTTTGCTAGAAATAATTCTATCAATTCTATCCTCCGACAACTCCCCATCAAAATAAGCCTCAAGATAAGACTTCAAACCTTCTTCACTAGGCTTTTCCCCCAATACGTGCAAACCAGAAGAAAACAAACGCTGTTCCAATACCTGCAAATATTCATATACCCGCACAAAATATTGATTAATTACATTCTTACTAAACAGCTTGGCATTCTCAACCGTAAAACTAATTCCCTGTTTTAATCCCTCGTCAAACTTACAATCCTTTTCCAACCCCGCATCAACAATCTTCTGACAGATAATATTTCTCAGGGCATAATTCTTTTCCGTATCCTCGCGATATTCCCCAATCAATTCCCGCAGCGCAATTAATTCTTTATACAAACCAGCCCTGCCATAAGGAGGAACATTATGGGAAACTAGCACACCATAACCCCGACGTTTAGCCAAAATAGATTCTGAAGGATTATTCGCCGCATAAATATATAGGTTGGGAATATCGCCTAATAAAATATCTGACCAAGAATAACCCGTATTACCCAAAGGAGAACCTGGTAGCCATTCTACTGTGCCGTGCATTCCAAAGTGAACCACAGCATCAGCCTGATATTCATTTTGCAACCATTTATAAAAAGCGGTGTATTGGGGATGGGGAGTTAAATCTTTTTCAAACATCAACCGCATAGGATCGCCTGCAATTCCAAGTGGAGGTTGTACCCCTATCCAAACATTACCTAATTGAATTCCACCAATATGAAATTCATCGCCATAGGTTTTAATTCCTGTCCCCGTTAAAGATTTCCATTGTCTTTCAACTCTTTTAGTTTGGAGGTATCCTAACCACTTTTCTAGTGTTTTAACGTTAACTTGCGATCGCTCTTTTTGATCGAGTGAGGTAGATTCATCGGCTTCTTTTACTTGTTTAATTATTTCCTCGCCGTCTTCTGGTAATTCCCCTACGTCATAACTTTGTGCTTTTAAAGCCTGGAGGAATTTTAATAAACTCTTGGGTACATTTAATAATGCGGCTGTACCTGTCGCGCCATAACCAGGAGGAAAACCGTATAAAATAACTGCAATCTTTCTGTCTGGTGTGGGTTTGTGTCGCAAACTAATCCAGTTTTTTACTCTCCCAGTAAGGCGATGGAGTCTTTCAGGTACAAGATAAATATCTTCTCCTACTAAACCACCTAACGGTACAGTATCGATCGCGCCATCTAATTCGGGAAGAGAATATAACACTACACTCTGTAAACCACCAATACCTTGACGTGTCCATGAATGGATATCTTGTATTAATAACGGCGCAGCAACTATATAAGGTATGTTTTTAGCGGTTAAAATCCTTTTGGCTACTTCTACCTGTCTTCCTGCTTCCATCGAACCTGCTGGACCTCCAACAAGGGGAAACCCAATCGTAGAAACCACTGCATCTACTTTTACTGCATCATCAGATAAAGAGAGGATTTCTTTGTTACCCTGTTGTCTTTGTTCTTGTTCATAGCTGGTAGTTAACCAGTCTCGCACCACCACATGACCTTCTACACCGTTGATAAATAGAGGGAGAGGAATTAAACCCTGAGATTCAAAATGTTTAATTAACTGGGGAATATAAGGTTGTTTAGTAATGACGTGCTTACGATATAACAATATCCCAATGATTGGTAGGGGCGATTCGCGAATCGCCCCTACTTGGTTTTGATACCATTCCAGGTAATCCTGTGGTGACGTAAAATAACCCTGATATTCGGGATGTAACAAACCCATGTTGGGGGTTTCGATTGGCTGGGGAATTTCCCCTACGGTTAACCCAAAATATTTTTCGGCTAACGTCCAACACATGAAAGCAACATTTTCTGTACCTCCTGCATTCCAGTAACCATAAATAATTAACCAGTTGCGTAAATCTTGTACTTTTTTAGCGGGAATATATTTAAGTAATTTAGGCCCTGTTTTTAAAAAGCTAATATAGCCAGCAAGTTTATCTTCTTCCCTACTGTTACCAAACTTACTGAGGATAAATTTAACTGGTTTGGGCATTCCCTTAGGTTTGTCGCCAATGACAAACTTACCCAACTGCGTCAAACTCATTAATTCTAAAGCCGACTCAAATACAAGCCTGATCGGAATATCTTTAACTCTTTCTCGTAACCACATTACCTGGTCGTAATCAAAAATTAAGCTACCAAAAAAGACATCGGCAGATTGCAGGGCAGTTTCTACCTTATCAGGTGAAGTGGTAATGTCGCGATCGCTGAAGACAATAACTTCCAACTCCCCACATCGCGATGTCGCCATCTCAGCAGCTTGGCGATACAGGTTCGCGTTAAAAGATTCAAATCCCGCAATCAAGACAATCCGTTTCATATACCTTGGTTCTTAAAATTTCTTTATATATGCTTATCTACGATTGTAAAGAAATTCTCAAACAAAGGCGATTATCACTGTGAGAAATAAGATCGTACAAGAAGTTTTTAGATATACACAATCAACAACTGCCATCAATGCCAAATTACGAACAATTGCTCAAGACTGTTCAAGTGTGTCACGCTTTATCGGATATGAGGCAGGATATATTATTATTTCTTTACGATGAAGACACAGGTGAATTTTTTATCTTGGCAGGAAAAAGAGCCAGAATAGAAATAACCGTATATCCAGATTCAACAGTAGAGGTAGAGATTGGCGATGAAATATAAATCAATGACAAAAAGCCAACTGAAACAACATCTTTTAAACAATCGAGACGATAAGGAAGCTTTAAGGGAACTCAAGTCAAGACCAAAACAAAATGTAATTATTTTAGCTGTCAATACTACCGTAGAAGAGCAAGAACGAATTCTAAAAGAGGCTATCTCAAATATAGAAGAGTAATGAGAACAAACGAACATTATTAATTTTAGAGCGATCACTTTGCCTAGTCAAGTATCTGTGAAGTAGGAAACCCCAGGAGTTTATACGCCCCGTCGTATGCGTTTATGCTACGGATACGTCACATTAAGTAGGGAACTATGAATACTTAACTTATCGTTAAGCAGAGTCAGAAGTCAGTATGAACAAAAAGTTAATATATCTTATTTCTTCTTTACTTAACTTAAGTTAAATCCAAGGTACTGCCAATTATTAAAAAAACTTTAATTTTTTGATTTTCTAATAAGTTAGAACTTACGCATTGACAGAAGAATGAGATAATGCTCTGACAAGTAAAAATTAGAGAAAAAACAGGTATCGGATAATCAGAAAAATCAGCAAACCCTCCACCGCACAATG
>JAAUYG010252474.1_pt1 | contig 10374 bp, 10 predicted proteins | sample 7278091 | NCBI WGS metagenome assembly JAAUYG01 (sample SAMN14350201, study PRJNA611818) | marine sediment metagenome | isolation source: surface marine sediment (0.6m) | place: French Polynesia: Moorea | collected 2018-08
GAGTTTGCAGAATTTTACTGACAGTAAGAAATTGAAATCAATCCTTAAGCCCCAACTACCTGCAGTCAATATCTTAGCAAAAGCTGTGATGAAGATATTTTTTTTTATTTCTGACCTTGTGGAAAGCAAATGCCAGCGGGTGAAAGAATGTCGACTGGCTCCCATGTGCGTGGACAGCCTGTTGCCTGGTACAAATCTATCAAAGTTTCTGTTTGCTAGCTGTTGTCAACAAGAAGGTGCCCACAATGCTTAACATAATCATCAAGACAAATGAGGGAGCTGTCATCTGTAGGACCTTTACCAATCTGCAAGTGTCAGGTCAGCTGAGTAAAGCAACCTTAAGCCTGAGCCACAGCAGCAGTTATATAAGGCCCAACCCAGCCTGGAAATTCCACACACAATGCACCACATCTATATACTGGTTCACAGGAAACACCCCAGAAGAAACCGAACTCTCGCGTTGCGTAGGTCAAACAGGACCTCCTAAAGGGCCAATAGGCTCAGTGTACATCACTTAAACAAAGCCTCTCAGACAGGACACGGCTACGCCTTGTTTTCACTGCATGGGCTTTTATATAGAGCTTACTCCTAATTTCTTTGCAAATTGTCTCCCGAGCCGTGGCCGAGCGGTCTAAGGCACCTGTCTGTTGCACAGGAGATCGTGGGTTTGATCCCCACCAGGAGTCCCTGACTGAACGGATCTGCACTTGTATGATAGGCTGCGTTCTGAATTTCTCCCAGGTTGGAGAGAGCTGTCATATTGTAAATATGTTGCCGCTGTACATTGCTACCTGTTGATGTTTGTAAAGGGCCTTTGAAATCTTGTACGGCTCTAAGGAACGCTATATAAGTGAATAAAACCTAAACCTAAATTTCGCTGGTTTTAGTGCGTACTGCCCGAAAGCATGACGTCGACACTGCAATACCTCAGGTAAGTTCTAGACGGTGGCGCCTCTGGCGGGAGAATCGCGCGCGGTGCGTGATGGGAGCTGCATCGCGTCACGTGACACGTCCTAGCGGCACGACCCCACTGAACATGACGAGCGAACAATACAAGGCGTTTCACATGTTTCAGGCTGGCCAGTGCGATTAATAATTCAGTTGGTGAGTGAATTCAGTGTCCTTTTGTTCACGGGTAGCTTTAGTTGGCAGAATAGATCTAAACATCACCACATGTTTATAGATCTAGCTTTGTGAGAACCAAAAAAACATGTCAACGTTGGGCAAATGGCTTCCTTGCCTCGCCTGTCATGGTTTGTTATGCAATTGCACACGAAAATTTTTAACACCAGTGACTTTCTTGCTTGTAGAGGTGTGCAGAACGGTCGTCACCTGACAGTGGAGTCGTCTGACCAGGGAAAACGTAAATTATAAATTCATTTGAAGTGTTTCAGCTGTCAAGAAAGCGATGTGGACGTAGGACAAGGACGTTGGAGGCGTGTCAAGTCCGTTCAAATGCCAAGTAGCGTTCGTGAGTTGTTCGTCAACACAAACGTGTGGCTTGTCACATCATTACAGGTCATCACACTGAAACGTGTGCGTTTTCAGGCTGCTCGGCTGAAGGTGGGCGGCCTTGTGAAGTGTGGTCGCTGTTGTGGTGGACCCCCCCCCCCAACCACACACACAGTTGCAGCAAGGACTGAGGACTTCCTCCACCTGCCCTGCCGCTTCCAGACAGCCACACTGGGGACCACCACGCACCCCCACGGCATTGCTTTCGGACATGGGCTGTTTTTGTTTGTTTGTCATGTGGCCTTTGCTGACAAAGTGTAGTTGAGTGCCTGTTGCTTGCATCTTGATGACCTTTGACATCAGCGTGACCCACACCACACACCTGCACCTGCCCAGATGTGCCACCCCCCTGTTCATTTCTGTTCGACGAACATGCCCAAATGCTAAATTTGCACAAGACACACCAGAACACCTCCTCCTTTGTCCACTGCCCTGCCAATGACAGGATGTGAGTGAGATATGAGCACAAACTTGTCGATGTACTGACATGTCCATGCCCAGATGACACCCAACACCAGTTCACCAGATTTCTGCTGCTTTTCAGATTGCAGATGCGTGGTAACTTTTGCAAGATGTGTTTTCTCTTTTCCCGGTTGAATTGTCATCCCTTACTTTGTCAATGAAGTTGCCACTCGCATTTTTAGGTCGCGCGGCTGACAGTGGAGCGGCATTGTTGTGCCATCACCGTCCTTGTCATTTGACAGTTTCAGCATCAACGTAACTCCTGGAATGGAACGTAGTCCAGATAGTCGGCTAGTCACGAAACCGAATTTTGGCATGTGCACCTCACCGGTGTCAAAGGCCTCAACCACCACCCCCCAAGCTTCGGAAGCCCCCCCCCCCCAAGTTTGACGCAATGAGGAGGCGGCCGAGATCAGACCCCCGGCAGACATGTTGAATACGCCGGTGAAGTTTCTTGCAGCAAGTGTCTGGTTTCGATTCCAATGTTTGGCCGGGCGGCTGCAAGCGGAACGGCCTGTGAAGTCACCCTGCCGTCGTGGAGGACCCCCACCCCCTTCCTTTACCCCACAAGGCAAAACTTCGCAAAATTCCACCACTCCCCCCTCAATAAAGGCAAAACTGGAGCATTGATGGCCTGGACGCTGACAAGCGCCCTTGTTGCAAATCGGGAGTCTGATCGGTGTGCGCAAAACAAGTGAATTGGCCGCGTCAGACGTTTCTTTTTAGGCCGTGCTGCTTCTGCCAATCACGACGTCGTGGATACGATCCCCACCCCACCCCACCAATACTGCCCACTTCTCAATCAACTGCTTCGCTTCTACATGCAAATGACGCGCATTGATTACGTGATGCAGCGTGGCCTGGGCGCTGATAAGTGCCCTTGTTTGTGGAAATTATTGTTTCTAATCGCAGGGAGAACAGGTGAATGTCGCTGTGCTTTTGGCTGTGGGTTGCTGGATGCTCGCAAGTAACAAGGCCTTTTGTGAATTTGGGAAAGAATTGGCCTTGGCCAATGCCCAAATGAGATCAGCGAGACTTCCAAACACACAGACATCTTGATTTGATAATTTTCACCTTCACAGTGCTCTTGAGAAAAAAAGTTGGGGTGTGCAGCCATTTGATGAACGACGCGATGTGCAACGGTGCATTTAAGATGCTGTGCCCAACTTGTTGCATTTTTCTTGAGGTGTTCTCCTGTCACCTTGAAGGAATTGCCAAGTGAACCTCTCCTTGTGCAACCAAAAAATGGAAGAACCAAGAGAACTAGTGCAACATTCCCCAAAATTTGTGAGTTTTCGGGACGCTCAGCTGAAAGCAAAGTGAGAGCGTTCGTCTTTCAAACTTGCGGAATTCTACAAGAAACGTATTCGGCAAGAAAAAATAAAACCCAGGCACATATACAATGTAATGTAGATGCATAATGCAAAGAGAAAGGAATCGGGATCTGGAGATCAAACTCCACTCAAAGTGATTGACAGCAAAAAATAAAAAAAACAAAAACTCAAGAAAAGTTCTCGAGTTTGCAGACCAGTTGAAGTCACGGAAAATTGATCATGATAAACTCCAGCGAGCCGAGCGCTGTTGTTACGCAGAGAGGAGGTTGCTGTTTATTGGCTGCAACATGAAATGGTTGCCAGTGTTTGGGAATGGGAGCTGGCTGTTCTGTTTGCCTCCCTCCGATATTTATGCGCACTGAAGTTGAGCGGAAACACACAAGTGGGTCATATCTTCAGCCAGCTAGACAGATAAAGGCAGTCAGGTCAGGTTCGACCAACACTGTGAACCATGTGTTTTTCAAGCCGGCGGTTCGACGTGTAAATGTTTCAGGTTTGGAAATGTTCACGGTCAAAATCCGTTTGGTGCCGCCTGCAGTTTCATTGTATGACATGTGTAAATATGTTTGACATGGTTACGGAAGGGTAACAGTTGTTCAGGGCACGTTACTAGTTGCGCCACGCAGTGTACTGTTTGTTATTTGTGGACCAACAGGTAAAAATACCACTTTCCTTTGCGTTAGATCTGCGGCACAGGCGGCGTTGTTCGTATCTGCAGTATCGAGTAGTTTACAGTCGATACAAGACTTTCATGTGATGGTGTGTGTGCAGTTATGGTTTTGTTTTCTCATTGCAGTTGCCAAAGCGACGTAGACAATAGTCACGTACATGGATGGTAACAAAGAACAACGCCCAGACCCGTTAGTGTCCGAGAAGACGACTGAAGCCGCAGCGAACCTTGCGACGGTCACTGTAAGTGATGTGATGCAAGTGATCGAGGCTGATCGGTTGAGCAACGACAGCCCCATGTTCAACGACCCCAGCCCTCAGGCCCAGGACATAGATCTACACGACATCCTAGCGAGCAGCAGCAGCAGCGAAGACGCCTTCAGATCTCTGGAGAAGCTCGAGAATCTCGCGAGACTGGCCGAGAACGCTGCGCTGGAGGACCGAGACGTGGACACCCCCCAGTCGTTCGTAACGGCGGAAGAAGAGAATGCGGAGGAAATTACAGAACGTCATGGGGAGGACAAAGAGAATGAATCACGAGGTGACAAGGCAATTCCTGGTTCCGACAACGAACCCAAAATCAACACGCCGAACGCCACAGATTCTGCTGAAACTGGTACGTCAGTTGTTTTACGTCTTGTCAACAAACAGAAACCAAAGAAAACGTCTTTAGTCTGTGCAGTGCTGTGGCAATGGTACTGTGTGGGCATGCTGCCAACGTGTTTGTACACAGTTGCGTCGTGAATTTTAGATCCAGCAAAAGCGTCTTTTTCATTGTGGCACAGTATATGCACACTGTTTTACAAGTTCACTCCGAAAACTTGAACTGGTGAAATTGTTGCCCACAAAGGCAGGAAAGTTTGGTAGCAAACACGCAACATCTTGTGTTTTGTTGTGAAGAGAAGTTGATTTCTCCAAGAACTTCCCTCCCATCTGGGTTGTTTCAAGCTCTGGAAGCAGGTGAAATCCACCATTGAAGAGAGGACAACAACAAAGTATTTTCTTCGCAAACAAATCGTTTCAAACGAAGAAAACACATGTTGCTGTGTTGGACAAGCTTTGCAAGCCTGCGGCCACTGGTTCTTGCGCACATGCATCCGGCGTGGACAAAATTGTCAACAGCTGCATGGAGAAAACTCCGTGTGTGGTGCTTGTCATTGAAATGCTTGCGGAAAACTGTACTTGCCTCAAAGAGACACCGCTATTTCCTTGGCATCTGGACATTTTGCTTAGACCGTTCCGTTTTGCAGCTTGTAGATGTCCGAGAATGAATTTATGTTGGTTTGATCCGATTTGAAGCCGGCTGTAAGTGACGCCGAATGATGAAGCAAGCATGCACATGGTTGAGACAGCCAGTGACCATGACCATCAGGACCACTGGCTTTGGAGTGCAGGTGCCTGGTGGGTACACAACCCTTTGGTGAAGGTTGTCTCCTCGTCACGGTTGCCTCCACAGAACGTTACACGGGCAAAATGGAAGCAAAAACAAACCCACCCACCCCCACCCCCCCAGAACGTTGGGAAATAAGAACCGAAGACTTGTTGCAGGTGACAAGGCGAGCTGTCAAAAGACAAGTGCTGCTGTCGATGCAGCAGAGAATGACGACTTCAGTGACAATCCAACCAGTTTGACCCAGCAGACCGGTATGTTTTCGAAATTGTGGGTTTTTTGCAACAAAATAACTCTACAGATTTGACAGCCTGAATTGACCACAAAAGGGGAGATTTTCATGAACTTCACACCTGACAGTTTGTCTGATGGGATTTCTTGCGACAAAAGGGAAGGTTTTCATAAAACGACATCTGTCAGTTTGAGGAACTATATGTGACGTTAGTTGCCTTGATCAAAAAAATTCAAGACGATCTCTTTTTTCAGACGCGGTGGAAACCTCACAGGAAGATAAAGACAACGTTGCAACACACGTGACGAACTCTGGACAGGATACAGTGGCAGAGACTGACGTGGTGGTAAGGAAAACCTCACAATCTTTCTCTAAATGGTCTTGGCTCTGCTGCTGAATGTTCGCTGAACACCTGAGCAGAGTTTCTCTCCACACAGTCGTGTTTGACAGCTTTGTTTGAGCTTAGAAATCACAAACTAATGGCTGTGGAGGGGAAATGGGAAGAAATCTTTTTTTTTCCGAAGCCTTGTCAACATTATCCCACCCAGATCAATGATGGTGTCATCAAAATTTCTCGCCAACTCGACCAATAAATACAATTGAGAGATTCTGGTGCAAAGCACAGGAAGAATCATCACAGATGGACTGTGTACACACAAAATATTTCCCTTCAAATTTATCTGTGGACGAGTGTTGGTTGGCGTTCTACATGCATTATCAGGGAGAAACGTGATGTTGGTCCGTTTGCTCATATGTCAGCGAATGCACACGTTTGCAAGAACAGATCTCCTGGTGAATGATGGCATCAAAACTGGATGCGAAAATTGAACTGTTGGCATGTTGCCAAGTTTACCGTCCTTGTTGCCAAAAAGAAAAAAAAAAGAAAAGAAAAAAAGTAGAATTCGACCTGCAATGTGTTCCACTTGACAATTGTGCGGGGGTTGATTTGTTCATTGTTTAGTCATTGAGAAATGTCAAATGCGAAAAAAACCCCCCTGAAATCGCGTTTTTCCACGTTTGCGAGAAGTTGTTCAACGTGTTTCTTTCCACTTCAAAAGGCAGGGAAACTGGGCGGGGCAAGCAAAATATGCCATTGAAGTATTTTGCGTCCTTTATTATTTCTCAGCAGGAGAAAACGGACAGAAAGGCTGGAGAGAAAATGTTGGTGGAAGCATGTACCGTTGCCAGTATTGACGAAGAAAATGTTGAAGGAGATATTCAGCCGCAGCAGCCGCTGGTTTCAACCGAGACAGCAGATACCATAGCAACAAGTGCTTCTGATGGCAACCCGCCCGCCTCTTCGCCTGGGAACCCGTCCGGTGAGTGGCTTGTGCGGAGCCTCATATTTTTACACGCACACGGTACACGGCTGGGCTTCTTGATCATCTAGGTCATGCAGAGTCTATTTGAGTTGACTGGAGAAGAAAGAACAGCACACATATGTTGGCTAAAATATGCCGCGTTGTCCCTCACATATGTATTTTCCAACATTGCATTTTAGGGCCATTTTGTCGAGATAAATGTTCGGCAAATTTGCTCTGATCCAGTTCTGACAAAATGCGAGTCCTCTCCAGGGTGATATTGAAGTGTCAGGCAGAGCACATTTGTGACTGCGGGTGACGAGAAAGCTTCAGTAATTGGGCTGTGAAGCTTGAAAGTAATTTCACGTTCGTTCTGGAAACGAGCATTCAGATGAAATGCTCGTTTGTGCCCGCCAGTAAATGAACGCTGCTTCGACGCTTGCTGTTTGAGTCGTTCATCACACAAACGAATGCTGCAAGGAAAGCGCTGTGGTTTCGGTGTGGCGTTTCTCTCACAGACCAAATGTCAGCCAAATCAGTCGTCATCTCAATCTGTCAACATTTCTAGGCGTCGTTTCGAGTTGCATTGCTGTTGTCCTTTCCTTGTCCTTGTTGTTGTCGCCCCTCACCCCTCACCAAATGAACTGCTCACCTGTCAATCAAACCCAACACGAAAGCACCACCTACATGTCACTCAATTGCAACGCTATTCATGAGGTGATTGGATTCTTTGATCACAACAGACAAATAGCATTGATCACGTGACGTGGTGCGGCCTCGACGCTTGTAAGTGCCCTTGTAAACTGCGTATCACTTTTTGTGGCTCTAGGTTGAATTTTTTGTTTACTCTCGTTTGCTTTAAGTCTTTGGTGCCGTATTCGCTGAAAGCCCACTTGTCCATTTGTTTGAGCAAACAGCTTTCGGCTGTTTCGAGATCATTTGACCCCGTTTTGTTTTCAGTTACAGGGACTTGTGTGGGTTGACACTTTCCTGTTGCGTGAAAGAATGTGACCTCTTTTTGACTTCAACATGGTCAGCATTGTTCTTCTGTTCTTCTGTGTCTTTTGATAACAGTTTCTTTCCCATTGTCATTGTCAGGTCCGGAAAAAGTCAAAGGAGATGATAAGATGAATGACAATGAACTTCATGCCGGGGAACTGGAGCGTGATCCAGAAAAAATGGTTTCGCCCAGCCCAAGCATCGAAGAGAAAGCACAAACGTCATCCAGCGTTGACAATCAACAAGAAACTCAAGCTTCTGCCCGCCCCAAGGCGGTTATTTTGGACCGAGTGAAATTCCAGCCCGACGCACCGTCCAGGCGTACCGTCATCATCGAGGACGAGCAGACAGGTAAAATGCTGCGTGGTGTGGCCCTGTCAGCGGGCGTCCTCAACTGAGAATGCACACCGGTGCCTGCCAAAATCATCGGAGTAGCTGGAGCAGACGTAACTGCTGGATGCATGTGTAGAGGGCTGCAGAAAACACTGTTGGAACATGAGACACCCTGGGGGTGCCATCCCAGAAAAAGATGAGACACCCCAAGCTGTCATTGGAGTGGGGTGCCCAAGTGATGGTAATTTGTTCACAAGGAAAAAAGCAACCAACAACAAAACAATAGAAATTTAGCATTTTGTGGAATCATTTCTCGTTAACTCGTTGCAAGCTGCCCAACAATCTGACCACAATAGACAGACGTGCAGTGGGTTGCATTCTATGTGCAACAAGCGATGATAACTAAATGCCAAAAAAGGGTCCAGTTCTCCACGGTTGCTTGTTCCGTTTCTTGGTTCTGTGCGTCCGTTATGTTGTGTGTCTTGCTTCAACAGGTAAGGTCACAGTCTCGTACGGGGACGAGCTGGTGAGGGTGGAGATGAACGCGAGCAGTGAAGACGAGTTCTCAGAGATAGAGGAGACGGAGGAGCAGAGGATTCTACGAGAGTCCGGGGCGCAGATCATCGAGGATGACGACGACGACGATGATGAAGACATTGTGCTGCACTCCTCGAGTGTACAACAAGAGAACCAGGCTCGGGATTCTGTGATTCAAGCACCAGTGGCGAACAGTGGTGTAAGGGTAACAGAAGCTGCTGACAAAACCGCGACAAACTCCACCAAGGAAACCGACACGCCCAACGTATCACGGACGTCTACGCCAAAGCCCGACGCAGCAACGCAAAAGAAGAAGATATCTAAACTGGAGGAGAGCATCAGGAAAATCAGCAACATCAGAGAAAAGGAGAGCCACACAGAATCATTGCACGTGGATGGTGCGCGAACTGAAAGCAACAAAAATGTTGAAACGCAACACATGGCCATCACTGCAACTCCAGAGGAAATTCCATCAGGTCAGCAATTCTATTTTCCACTCGTAGTTGCAGCGAATCAACCTCTCATTTGGAAACATTTGCCTGTCATTTTGCCATCAACCACACTATTTTGTTCGTACAACCTGAGGTGTTGATTTTTGCTGGAAGATTTTAGTTGACGCGTCTGTGACATTGTTCTCGTTCATTATTAGATGATTCAGAGAATGAAATGGTAATCGATGAGCGAACAGAGAGCGAGAGACAGAAGCAGCTCCGGATCGATAAAAAGAAGGCAGCTGGAAGTCGGAAGGCGAAGACAGCGGGCGGTGTGAACGCTGCAGCGAGCAATCAGAACGGTCTCAGTGCTCCATCCAGTCAACAGGCCAACAAAAAAGGTGCTCCTTTTCACCTTCATGAACAGCGCCATGTTGGAAGTCTGCGTGGCTGTTGTGTTGATGAACAGTACAGTCCAATCATCCTGCTTCCGGGTTTCGTTTTCTTTCCTGCTGTCAGGAAGGATGATAAGAAACTTCACCACATTTCCTGCCATGTTGTCTCTTCTTCTTCTTGGTGTGCGTGTGTGAAAAAAGAAATTGGTTTTCATTGCCTTCCACCATGTGTACGGTGAAGGGTTGTATCTCTCCAGCAAAACAGGTTATTTTCAAAGTGCTACTTGCTAATTTCCAGACGGAGAACAAACATCAATAGACTTCAAACGATAGATAGTGTTAACTCCCCAGAGTTCACTTCAATGCAGAGCAACAATCTTAACACAATTGGGCAAAGGATGTGTGCGTTGAAGGCATCTACATGCAACACATATGAAACTAGTTGTTCTTTCCGTTGTTTTATCAGGAAAAGCGAGCGCTGCAGCAGAGTTGCCGGCTCCGCCGCCGCTTATCTCAGACGACGTCGTCATTACTTCCGTCAAACTCAACGCGGACTGCACGGCCTTCAAGCCAGTCCTGCAGGTACTGTATTCAAGACCTGTATTTGGTTTCTCTACACGTTGTTTCAAGCCTCTCCGTTTCGAAGCGCAACCCAGGGAAATGCCAGTTTCGGTGTCAGTGTTCTTTCATGATGTACAGGCCGTTGGACAACCCCCCCCCCCCCCAGCCCAGTCACAACACAGCTTCTCCGTGTTAGGAATTTCCTTTCTTTCCGTTCA
>JAAUYG010005739.1_pt1 | contig 10373 bp, 10 predicted proteins | sample 7278091 | NCBI WGS metagenome assembly JAAUYG01 (sample SAMN14350201, study PRJNA611818) | marine sediment metagenome | isolation source: surface marine sediment (0.6m) | place: French Polynesia: Moorea | collected 2018-08
ATGAAGCTTGGCAAGTGGCCAAAGTTCCAGAAGTTCACATATATAACCTAAACTTCTCCCGAGTCCCAAATTTCACTCCGTTTTACTCTACGATCACTCGTTTTCCAGATAATTGAGGTTTTTTGTTTCTCCATAGGGTACACAAAAGTGAATTTGAAATTTTCGGAAAAAATCATTAAAATTTCAGTTTTAAAAATTTCAAAAATCCCAACGTAGTTTTGTGAGGACCATTGGGAAGAAAATTCAGGAAAAGTTTGTAAGCGTTCGGCTGCGATATGTAGGAGGAGTACCGTTTGAAATTTTCCCTCCGATATGGTCCCATGTTAAGGAAAACAAAGCAAAATCATTAAAATTTCAATTTTGAATATTTTAAAAATCCCAAACGTGGTTTTGTGAGGACCATTGGGAAGAAAATTCAGGAAAAGTATGAACGTTTTCGACTGTGATTTGTAGGAGGAGTAGCGTTTTGAATTTTCGCTGCCATAGGGTCGCATGTTAACGAAAACGAAAAATATTCATACAAAAATATAAAAAAATAAAATAAAATAAAATTAAAAAATGGCAAAAACACCCGAGCGTATCGCCCAGGGGAAGCAACAACCGAAATTTAAAAGAAATCCGTGCATTAGGTTCTGAGATAAGTCCGCCGCGGACGGACGTCACGGACAAAGTTCGATTTCATGAGCTCAAATTACGGTACATTCTTTTTTGCCCCCCCCCCCCTTTCCCAAACAAACTCGACACCTATAAGTTTGATTCAGGTGAAGTATGAAGAAATTGTTCCTCCTCTAGTCAGGAGCTCAAAGACATTGCGTAACACAGCATCATGCAACTCCTAATCAATATCTTTAGTTTTCAAGTTTTCAAGAATGTGTTTTCAGTATCTTTGTACCGCGACCCGGTAGTGTAGTGATTGAGCCCTCGCCTGACCTCCCGGCCTGACCTGCGGGAGGTTGGTGGTACGATCCCCGGCCGCGTCAAACAAAAGACGTTAAAATTTGAGGTTCTGTTGCTCTGCTTAGCGCTCAGCATAAAGGAGTTAGAGACCGACTGGTCGGCTCGGAGTCAGGATAATGGTCTGGGTTGGGGCATCACTGCCTACCTGTGGCGTGGTGTTTCAGTGCGCTAGCACTCTAAAGACTGGCCGCAGGTCGGACTAGCGCAAGACGGGTCTAACACATACACACCACCAACAAACACGAATTTGTTCATACACCAAGCCATTAAGTTTGGTAAACCTTGTTCCAGTCGCGATAAGACTGCAAAATTGTCAACTTCGACTTAAAGCCCTGATCACCCACTTACTCACTCTACGACTAGGCTGCTGGATGCATTACTTTTGAACTACCATTGGAATAAGACTGGCTATTTTATCACCTGCGAAGGTGCACTCCATTTACCTTAGGAAGTAGGTGGAACTATATTCAGTTTATGTCGCTACATATACAAAGTTTATATATGACGTGCTTTATATCTTAGATACACACGAGTTAGTCCTTCCACTCCAAAGTCATCAAGACAATGTTTATTGAACACAGTATTATTTGAATTTCTGCTGGAACACATAAGCACGGCAAGAGGTATAGGTATTACGTATGTGTTTGGTATGGTACGTACACAGTTACGTATGTGTATTACGTATGTGTTTGGTATGGTACCCCCAAAATCGTCCGCCAGTAACATAAAACTGGTTGATATCACCTTCCAAGTCCCAGAGTGAAGAACCATAATAATAAGTACAATAGCGGTCGAATAAAGACAATTTAACATTGATCACAATCGCTGAAATAGTCTAGGATTGAGTCCACACGCCACTATGTGACGTCATTATTCTCCTAACAAAAGGCTCTTAGCAGTCTACGTCAGTGATGACGTCATACAATTAATTCCTGAACAGGTTCGATGACCCTATTATTATAGCCTGTACATAATGCTACATGAAAAGTCCCGAAAACAGGCGTTTTGGTGATATCCTGCCAAAGGCGGCTCTTTACGAAAATAAGGCTTAAATTACACGTGTCTATACGCTAGCACTCAGTATAGAATAAATAATAGGGTTATCACATTCGTTTAAGGGTTAATTGTGGCATGGATTCATCACTGGCAAACGATGGTGCATACCACATGTAATTCATGAACTGTTCAAATATACTTCAAAGAGATCAGTCTCTGTCTCACACCAGCCGCGGAATTCTGAATTCAGAACAAGGGCAAAAATCTCTGCAAGACATTCCACTTCCGAGTACCCACCGTGTGTGGTCACACGCAATGTCACCCTCTACAAGATTTCTACATTGTCACCCTCGATTTTATAAGATTTTGTGAATAAATTAAGTAACCGCTTTAAAATAAATAAAATAAAAGAAAATTTACATATGCACGGGCAGGACACGGCACTAAATGTAAGTCCTAAGCGGACGTGTGTAACTATACACACAATGTATCTGTCTTGTCAACCGTAACTATACACACAATGTATCTGTCTTGTAACTATAGGACACAATGTATCTGTCTTGTCAACCTGAACTTTGCTATTGGGGCTTTGCTTTAGTAAGATATGGATTTCCCCCTTAGGCTATATAAGGCTATGTAAGGCTATATAAGGGACTATAAGGCTTTCACGTCACATGCCTATGATTTGCAGGGGTTTTTTTTTGCGAAACCCCTTTGACGTATCAAGGGACAATGTTTTGGAATGTCCTAGATCAAAATTTTAAATAGGTCACCGTCGTGATTGCAACTGATTTTAGAAAGCGTACTGGGCAAAGGAAATGCATCTCATACAACTGCCTTTATTGTTGGGTAGAGTAGTATTTTATCCCTCCCGAAAAGCTTAAGATTATTCAAAGCATTAAGGATCAGAACAATGGTGTCATAAAATCTGTACCCGATTCGGTATCGTGTTTCTCTCTTTCCTCAGGAGTGTGGAAACATTCTTTACAGCAGCTTGGAGGGCAACGTGGTACAATGTATCCCCGGTCGTGCTGGGATATTATACACGTGTTTTTTTTTTATTTAAACTTGTCACATTCTTTATGCAGACTGTCGGTGTTACTATATATGGTCTTTAAGCTGAAATGAATCGGATTGATTTGAATCATTCGAAGTGGTGCTGATCTACAGCAGCGAGGCTGGATTTGTCCCTAACTACTGGTTAGCATTTACCGACAGATCTATACGTTCTGCTTCTTCTTTGTCTTCTTTTCTGTCCCTTTTCTTTTTCTTCTTCTTCTTCTTCTTCTTCTTCTTCTTCTTCTTCTTCTTCTGCTTCTTCTTCGTCGTCGTCGTCGTACGTCGTCGTCGTTGTTGTTGTTGCTTCCTTCCTTTCTATCCTTCCTCTGATGAGAAGGATCGTCTTTATAAGTACGAACTGCAATTGTGTAAAGCAAAATATTTGCTCGCATGTCGCATATATTAGGGTATTGTACTGAACGACCAACAGCGTCCTAAAAAGGACACAGTTGAACGATTGTTGGGGAAAATCACAAGCGCTTGTACTTCCGTCAATATATAGCTATATAGCTCAAACGTTTACACGCGGGCGCTGAGACCCAACATGAGTCAGAGGCGTTCAGGACGCTAGTTGCTATATCCGCGTTTGCAGTATTATACAGTATATGCGCTCCATACAATTTATCATCCCCACCTCCCACAAACACACTCACCGCCGACAGTAGCACAAAACGCTCTGAATACGAAAACTGCAAACTTTGTATAAAATTAAAGTGATGTTAGAATTTTTGCCCCCTTATGTCAATGATTTTGTGACGTCAGTGCAGGCCAGTAGTGTGTCTGACACGGAAAACCTCTTGTTCTCTTGCTATGATTGGCAGAGGCCGAGTGAATGTTGGCTTCACCCATCACTGAGCACATGGACCATACAGCTATATGTACAGTAGGGGGAACAGGAGTAAAACTTCTGAGTGATGTAGCTGTCACCGAGGGTCGGGGTATGTGTATGTGTGTTCATTGACAGCCTTCAATCAGAGGCTTAGCGCTGGCACAATTATATTCAGCTGTCTACACTGGCATAGCACAGGCTGGGTCTTATGTCCCGGGACATTTCGTTCAGGATAGCAGTCCCTGGGTTGGGAATTTGTTTCGTGGATCAGAGGATTTTGCATCTGGATATTCGTGAAAATACATGTACAATCCTCAGGTGAGATTAAGCACGGCATTTGGTAGTAGTCGTTAAGAGGTAACATGCATGACATGGTAAAAGTGATCTGCTTTTGTCCTAGTATGAAAAGGATTGGGGAAAGCCTGGGTGGTCCAGGTTGTGTTTGTACCATGTACCGTGTAGCTGTGTGGTGCTATAGGATCTTAGTACAAACACTATGGTGGTCACACATGTAGTGGCTTATATTGCTATATACTATATGTAGTTGTGTATCTTTAACTCATGTCCCTTGTCTTGTTTCATGTCGGCTGTATGCCACAATGCAATGTTAATGTCGGCTGTATGCCACAATGCAATGTTAATGTCGGCTGTATGCCACAATGCAATGTTAATTGGGGCAGATGCGCGGGGGCGAGCAGCTGTTATAACAGTGCATATAGACATGATGGTTTAATTACGCAAGTTACTCCAGTACAAGCCGCCTTTATAGCTGGTTATCATAGCCGGGCCGCTGCCGCTGTATCCGGGATGCCCCAGTACCCGGCCTTACTATGGACTGATATTGCCGTATAGAGTCAGTTACACAGTAATCAGACTGGTAATCAAACTGGTATTATTAAGCCACCAGCGGGACTAACACTGCCAGAAGACAGTTTAGTTAATACCATAAAACTTTTTGCAAGGTGTAATCAGGTGGATGTGGCAATATTTTGAACTCATATTCCTCTAGCTGGTTAAAGTTAGGATTTTTTATGTCCCCATCAATCATGTCACACGAGCAGACTATGACGGTATGACTGTAATGATTTCCAAGTTTCTATGTGTATATGGGGGCGGCATTATTGCCCTCGGCAGGTGACGGTATTATACAGAGCTAACATTATCATTGTCACTGTGCCCGTCTGGCAGCTGGATTGGGCTGGGGGACTGGGGAGGGGAGGCAGCGCGGATCAACTTTATTGATTTTAACACACAGCTAAACTATCAATGATTTCCGATATAGTCACTGACCGGGGATCATACAGACTGTACAGAGCGGCTCTGGGGAGGCTGTGGGACGGCATCTCTCAGCCTGGACACTGGTCAGTGGCTCCACTGTACATAGAGGATATCAGTGGTTCCACCGTACTGGTCTGACACACCAGTTTTATAATTAACCTGTCATCTGAGCTAATAACCGTTGTGGCTATGTCTGTGTATCCTGATACAGGATATCGTCTTTACTGCGGCTCATCCCCACTGTGATCACACGGCGGAATACCCTCGACCACTGACTGCAACAACATCCATCGGTCCACAGTGTAGTTTGGTGGAAAGAGCGGTAAAAATGTTGTTTGTGTAACGCTACGATTGGCATAGATAATACTAATATCTCCCTCCGCCAGGCATTGGATCTTGTTTAAACCAGTAGAATAAAAACTGGTACATGATCAGCATTAGTTAGGGGTGGCGACATACGGTCTATTGATCAGTGTGTGCAGCGCATGAAGTAATTAAACCCAGGTGAGTAAGGGCAGTTTGGCTATTTTTGCACACATTTGATGGTTGACTAAACTGAGCCAAGAAACGTGTTTACCATGTACCGTACTGGACACGGTCTGCAGACACTCGGCCAACAGTTTGGGCAATCGAATTTCAAAGACTTTCTGATTTTATCCAATATTGCGATATTTTCTATGTGATATATTTTCACTGAAGTAAATTTAACCTATGCTTAAAGTTTATTTATATTCGACACTCAGAAATTACATATATGATCTCTACCCCTCAAGTCCTTGTCATACTTGTCATTTACCTCTGGTGTGAGTGGTTTCCTGCAGTAAGCTTCAGTTAACTTCCCTTGAGCATTCTTACGTGAGCATTTATCTCCGGGTCATACAATCTATCTTGCAGACAAACTTTGGCAATGGGAAACACGGCCCTCTGCCATATAGAGAACAATATAGCCTCGCCGAGACCGATTGGTCAGCTCACACACAGAACCTTTTACTTTTACTGTTCCCAGTTAACAGAAGTAGAAGTCGTAGAATCAGAGTCTGATATCATCTCAGATTTGGGAGAGTGGCAGTTATCACCACCGCCCGGGGACCTGTTGGATTAAAACTGGAATCGCCACAAATATTCCAATAGGTCTTTAGAGAATTTATTTTTGTGACGTGTTTAATTTTCTTCAGCGCGCGATCTATCGTTCTAATATTAAGATTGTTTTACAGTTTGTTAAACAGGGTAGGAAACATTTTGGGATTTCTTTTTTGTCATAGTCGAATTTAAAAAAAAATATCAAAAAGGTGTGCCCACCAATCAAGTAATTTCTACTGCGGTTATGTAGTGTGAAGTATGCTAGTACAAAGTGACGATAGTACTGATCACCGAAAAAGTACATTTTTTACCGTTTGGCAGGGGATCATATTTCATACAGTCATAAACTGTACTCTACGGATGCTTAAAAATCGTTATTATACCACACATGTGTGAATACAGAAGAAGTGTGCCATCGTTGGTCAATATAGCATTTATAGGCATAATGTTTTACTGTAACAACATGCGTATTTTATTATCTTTTCTCTGGCCGTTACAGGTATGACACTGTGACCCGACCTGGTGACATTAATCCCTATAAATGGCGGATCCCGGTAACCCCTGCCTGTCCCTAGATCCCGTCCAGTGTATCCAGTAGCTGTGTACAGTATCCCAGACAGGTAGTGCAGGATGGGGAGTCCAGACGAGGCCGGGGACTCTGTTCTCCCCTGTTGTTACTTCCCTCGCCGTTACGTCATCATCATCCTGCTGGCCCTCGGGATGTTCTTTGCTCACGCCATGAGGGTCAACGTCGCCGTTACCGTGGTAACCATCCTGGACGAGGCCCCGTATCATAAAGTGGGGAGTACGGAGGCCATCGAGAACGTGAGTACAGCCGGTCAGACTAACAACAAGCTACTACTGCCGCTCGTTCCCAACACAGTATGATCCCATAATGGCATTAAGATTATGTGAAAAGCTTGTAGTCACCGTCCCCCCTAACACTAATTGGTATGATTCATGGATTAAAGAATCTGAGTTTATTCCTCTTCATCATGTTCATCCGGTGGAATACATGATACATCAACCATATTATATATTCCACTGAATCAGGAGGAATAAACTCCGAGCCCTGTGTCCTATAACCACATATATTATATAGGACAAACACATTACCACAAGCTATTATTTAAAACGCCACCCACTACTCCACTCAACTCACTAATTTTCCATAACCACATTTTAATGACCTTTTTATATCGAACTATATTGCATAATCGGCCATTAGCCCATAATTACTTTGTAGCTTTGCCCTGGGCACTACTAGTTGTTGATTACATACAGCGAATCGCCACAGTGCGAGTTAAGTTTTTCATCCCCGAAATATCTGGCCAGAAGCCTCACACAATGTCACCCCCGCGTCGTCGGTACAGAAAAATTCCCCAACTTGTTTCGCCTCCCTGGTAACCAGTATGATAGATGGATGGATAGTATCAAATCTAGACAGCGTACAACTAGAGGAAGCCAGAGGCTGTAAAGTGTACACACTAGAGCGTAGAAACGATATAAGTATTAGAGCATATAATGACAATAATACAGTCAGTGTGGCCCTTCATGGTGGTGCTGGCTGCTATTGGGAGAGGCGGATAGAGATGAGCTTCTTAATTGTGTAACCACCACACACAAAGACAAAGTCAATAGTTTCATACCCATGTTGTCCATACAGATAATTCCCCAACTTGTTTCGCCCCTGTGGAGATCATCATAGTGTTGCACGTAGTGGAGACGACTCCCACACTAACCACCACTAGTAGTGGAGACGACTCCCACACTAACCAACACTCGGATGGATGGATGAATCAGGCTTATAGTCTGCTTTCAACCACTCATGGTCATATCACCGACTGCAAGTTTGATTCGGTGGTGTATGCAGGTGTATGCATGTGTATGCGTGGTGATTTAATGTGTACCTGTCTTGTTTGGGCCGAACGATCTATGCCCGACGATTTTTGGGTGCCAAGCCACCGATTCAATTCCGCCACAGGTGAGCAGAAAGGACCCGGATTAAATGGCCTAAATGACTGGTTAAGCACTGCGATGCACCCCATAATAGGGGACCACCCTAGATATGTGGTAATGGAGAAGTTGGAGCGGTTGTAATATTGATTCAGTTATCGGCGTGAGTTATGAGTTACAGTAAACATGTTTCACTGAATATACCAGAGAATGATTGGTGTTTTTCACGGCCTTCTGAAGACACTTTTGGGACAACAATGCATAATGTGTGTTACTCTAAATTACAGTGAAACCTGTCTTTAAGACCACCTGAGAAATAGGGACACCCTGGGAATTAAGGACAGCTACTTCAGTCCTTAGGTCTATTCAGTGCATAGAAATGGACCTGAGAAATAAGACCACCTCAGAATTCAGGACAGTTTTTGGCAGTCCCTTGGGTGTCCCTATTTCACAGGTTCCACTGTATTACAAATGCACTTGAACCACATAAAACAACTCTGCCACAATTTGAACAGCCACTCCATTAATATAATACATTGTAGTGGAAGAAAAACGTTTACGGCCCACGAAGTTCACCTTACGCATTTGCATTACTTATGATTTTGGTTTACATAAGGCTTTCATCGCCAGACCTAAAACATTGTCCCAATACAAACGCTGGGGATTTTGATAAGAAAAGACAGTGGTATTCTGGACTGGCATTCTTGGTAATACTTGAGTTTTAAGATTCAAGCCTTAAAATATTTAATTGTCAAATAAGCTGACCTAAAATGAAAAATCATCGACTAGCTTTTTGTGGAGGAATCTGGCCGTAATCGGAGCAGTAGGACGTATAATGTATAATGCTTAGTTGTCGCCTGTCAAGATAGCAGTCCAAGTAACAAGACCGATGTATAAACTCGTCAAGTTTGTTTTGCACTTTACCCTAGCAGAAATAGTTATGGGGGCTGAATAACATTTGTAACTTTGAACCGAACTGAGCTGTACTACAAACTTGAAGTGGGTGACGAGACTATAGAATTCTGTCATGCTGAGTACTATCATCATAATCAATCGGTTATTTATTGTTAACCATCTCAACCCTAAACATCACCTTCATATATGCACACCGGAGGGTTACAGTATAGTGCCATAAATGATACATGTACGTCTGTCTTGGCAAAAAATTACCTTTAGCCATGTAATTCTGCACGTGGGAAGGTAACTTTATACTGACGTCTACAAACCTATCAGAGAGAATCCCTGACAGAACCGAGCCGAGAAGCATCCCCAACATGAAACCAGTACTGCTTAGCTGGTTCAGCCATGAGTAACTGCACACCAGCTCGAACTGCAAAGGCAACGGCAGAGAAAATAATAAAGACAGGTTGGGTAACTCGGGTACTTGAATCAAGTTGATCAAACGGTATTTTCGCTATTTTTCCTTTTTCCTCTTCTACTTCTTCTTGTGCTTCGTCTTCTTCTTTTTCTTCCTTCTTTCTTTCTTTTTTATGTATTCTTATTCTTCATAATTTTGAGGGGAAATGGTGTTCCGCGGGTTACCATGGCAATGCATTTTTTGTTATTATTTCTCGAGTCTTAACACGTTGTTTACATTAATCGTGTTCAGGTCTTGCTAGAAAACAAGATTTTTTTCCGTTGGACACTTCTTATATGCAGTTATTATTGGCAGTTCGTAACCAGTTTTCTATTCCGCCTTGGCTTTTTTTTTTTTTTTTTGCTCTTTGAGGAAACGCAAACATCTGCTGAACGTGCAAAATTTGTGAAATAAAAGAGCGAGATGTAAAGCATTATTTCACGGAATATATACATATATTTTCAAAAAAACTCTTTTGATTCCGTAAGCATCGCTACATTGTCCAGCAAAAATCGTTTGGGAGTGGTTTTGGTACAATAAAAGCTTGACTACTCATTTTCTACACTTCTGGCAATGTACAAATACAGAAACAAGCGTTTTGCCTACGTCAGAGATGATGGTTGAAATGAATTCTGATTGGTCGTAGACCCATGTGTCACAGTCACGTGTAGGCGTCTCAGCAGCTTCTACCAGAGAACGATTCCATTGGATAATATCCTGATCTGTCAGATTGTCATACTCGATATCGTACACTTTGCAGGAATCGTAGTTTCCCTCGTCGCCATCTACGTAAGGTATTCCCACATACTTTTGGTAATCATGGGGATAGTTCTCCAGGCGTTTGACGTAGCACCAATGTTC
>JAAUYG010017435.1_pt1 | contig 10373 bp, 6 predicted proteins | sample 7278091 | NCBI WGS metagenome assembly JAAUYG01 (sample SAMN14350201, study PRJNA611818) | marine sediment metagenome | isolation source: surface marine sediment (0.6m) | place: French Polynesia: Moorea | collected 2018-08
AGATGATTATTACATTGGGCCTTGAGTTATCTTGCATGATCAAACACAAGGGCAGATTAACTATTAATTGGATTGTTTATGTCACCTAAGAGATTTTCTAGATGCATGCAGGGTTTCCCTCTGTTGCATCCGAGTATTAATTAATAATTAATCAATTCTGATAATTGATTCTAAATTTGTAGCTTATTTTCACAACTACAATTATTAAAGGCTATATCTGAACGTTGAATGCTGACCCGTAATGCAAAAGTGTAAGTAAATAATACAAATAGTTGAGAGTTCGATACACTAGTAACATATAAAATAAAAAACAGACATTTGCCCATCATATTCAGGGTCATTTGGGACCAATCCTGTGTATTATGCATTGAGAACTAGCTGAAATTCAAAACAACGGATCTACATTTTCAGGGATTTATTCTGTACAAGGTACGTCGTCCTACGCCCCAAAGGATTCCAACGATGGACATTTAATTGCATATAATGCAATACTAAAATTCCAATTACTATGGTTCACAGGTAAATCCTGTATACTAAGTGTACTTGAATTTGCATAAATATCTGATTTTCGAGACTGCACTAAATATTTTTGTAACCGATCATACGTTATGCAAGTGCATATAAAGCTGTTATAGTTGACTGTTATATAAGGCTGTTATAGTATTTTATAGTATGAAATCAATCATCGTGCCTATAGCTTGAGTGTTGTGTTGTACTTTGCTCTGCATAATAACCTGGCAATTCACTTCAAATAAATTTTAGCCTATTGAACGACATGACGCCAATAATACAACAACAAAAGAATTATCCAGTGGTTTTATACTCTGTACTGTATTGTGTGAAGTGTTGGTAATAATGAGTATTCAATTTGCAATTTGTATTTTCAAGTGAGTCTTATATAGTTTTACACTTGTATGAAACATTTATCATACTACCACTTGTATATTCAGTCTCTGACATCTTATATGTCCTTGCCAATATTTCAGTACAGAAAGAATTAACATTCTATCATGAGTTTCCAGAATACTTATCATTTTAACATGATACATAATTCTTAATTTGCTAGGCTAGCTGTTTTATCATGGACAAGCAGCTGTTTGATATAAATATAAATTTCCACAAAGCGCAAACTTGATGCATAGATTGAGCGTGATGATAAATAAATTTGAGATTTTACGTACAAAAGGTAAGTATTTTCTACTAACACAAACTTATAGACAACTATGTACGTGGTATATGTAGCTACCTGTTTTGTTTTCCTTTCCACAAAGAGTACGTGTAAACCAGATAATAGTTCAACTGATTTTTCACTCACTGCTGACTACAGAATGCTGGTATCTGCCTTGTTATTCTTTGCTTCGCATTTTCTATTACACTTGCATGTAAAGGAATGTTTTGCTAATGTCTGCTGTATGTGTATCATTATTACCAATCCCGTGGTTGCACAGTCAGGTGAACATGTATAAAAGTGTTTGTGTATCTGCCCATTTTGGAATTTACCTATACCTGTAGTTCTTTGCTTATCTGCCAATCATGCATATTTCTGTGTTGTGTGTGTGTTTGTCTTTGGACATATAAGACATGGGTATAAATTGTGGCTGTAAAATTCCACTTGAAGATTAAACTTGCATTCTATGGATTTATCCTAAGTACTAGATTGAAACATGGTCCTACAATTTGCAACAACATTACTGGAGTTATTAGTTTACTTTCATTTGTTATTGCTAGTTTTACTTGGCAGGTAAATTGAAACCGAAAAACTATCAAGAAATTCCGCTTGAAAATGTTGAATAATTATCATTTAAAAGAATGTGTTTTTTGTTTGTTTTTTTTCTTTTGCATCTCTGTCCTTTAATGCCGGTATAACTTTGTTTTTTTTTGTGTGTATACTATACACTAAACATCTCTGGCTTAATATAAATGTACATAATTCAAAACAAGAAAAGAGAACTTTATACGTACTTTATAGGAATGGTACAACCATCTAACAGTGGGAACTGAGCACGTCTTCCTCTCTACATCAAGATAAAACACAAATGATGACACTGACACAAGATCCAAACTTTAACGGAAAATTGGTTTTAACTAGGTGCTTGTATAAGTTTCTTAGTGGGACGGACATACATTTTAGCCAGGAGGTCCCTGAAGTCCCTTTAGCCAGGCGGTATGCTTAAGTAGCCCTCCCCCCCCCCCCCCAATGGCAAAGTAGCTCCGCCATGTCAGAGTAGCGCCTCCATGCCAAAGTAGTGCAGCCGTATCAAAGTAGGTCCGCCATCTTAGAGTAGCGCCTCTATGCCAATGTAGGGCCTCCATGTCAAAGTAGCACCGCTGTGTCGAAGTACCCGCACCAAACTTACCGAAGACGCCATATCAAAGTAACACCGCTGCGTCAAAGTAGCGCTACTATAGCTTAATTCAGGATGGGTGCATAGCCGATAAATGGGATCCAGACTGCAGACGCTCTCCGCAATAGTTTTAGCTGGCACTCTCCATCCTGTGATATTTACAATTTGAAATCTAAGGTATAAGGCAAACCGACACTATTGACGTCCTTTCTCGATTTTCCATCAAACATCACTATCTATGCCATGTGAAGGAAAATATATCATCCGGACGATATACAAATTCGTCCCGACGAGATAATAATTCGTCCCGACGAGATAATAATCCGTTTTGGCGAATTAATGTATAGTGCTATACGATAGCAATACGCACCTGCTTCGGTTCATTCTGTGCATTCGGGAACTTGAATTAAAAGTCACTTGACTATATTTCCCTTTTATTTTATGAAATATTGTGCGGCAACCGAATATTCTTAAGTGGATAAAATGCCACTAAATGACCTTAAAGGGTCAATGGTTCTTAGGTACATTACATACTTCACTCGGAGGCCCAAATTTTTCGTCGGTTGCTCTCTGTAATAGAACTTATTTTAAATTATAATTTGTTTATTAGAGTAACATGTGCAATTGAATTTTTTATATAAATGAATAGTTACACAATAATAACGAATGTAGCACCCAGCCCAATCGGGCTTATATGTGACTTTAAACTGTCATAATGTTTACATGAACTAAGACTGATAAGTGCTATATTAACTTGCTGCATTATCGCAAACACCAGGCCCAGTAATAGCATCACACAACACCACATCATACGTACACACATACATTTTTTTTTAATTTATTTTTTATATTCCATTCTTATTAAATCATTTCTATCGTTAATTATATAATTTATGCCTTCTTACCTCCCAAACTTTTAAGATAAATTGGCCTAGTTTCTTCTAGTAATAAAGCTTAAATCTTAAAATCTGACAATTAACGTCTGCATAAAATGTCACAAGGAACCTCTATGAAAAGTTTGGTTGGAAAAGAATCATAATTGTAGGAGAAGCGTTTTTAAAATCATCTGTTCAGAAAAATCACAATTTTACATCTAAGTAGATTATACCTCAAATGACGAACGTTGTATCATTACACACATTTTCTTGAAGGGGGTTCCGACACTAACAATAAAACTTGCTTCAATGTCCAGGTTCTACAGGTGCGTGTTATAAATAAAAACTATAACTGATATAGTTCCGCGGAGTTATCAGGTGTACATACTGGGCTGTTTGAATTCTACCATTTATAAAGTAACTTTCACTCAACGCACATTTAAGGCGACTGCATACTTTTAATCTCCCTATAGAGCAGCCAGTCATGAAATGCGAGGGCGGACACAACTTACCATGTCTTACACATAACTTATTAAGTCAAGTACTTATGCAATTTCTTTTATGGATCAATATACACCACATCCTCAAATTATTGTTTCTCTGTAAGATGTTTCTACGTGACAAGAATTAATAATAAAAGTGTTTATATTTGAAAGATCTCTTTGAATGTGTTTAAATACTTCTCAGCAAACTAATGTTCAGGTTTTTCTAATGCTGATGGAATTTAATCACTGTAAACTTACTTTAATGGCCGTTCTAGAGGCGCGTGTTTTTATTAGTACAAGTATATCTGACTTGAGTCAGTCGCCAGTTTTCAAGTAAACAATATACTTACGCAGTTACGTACAATCTGAAATACTCGACACAGGTATCTGATTGGATTCAGTCGCAACGTCTCTGGTATGCAACCTTATACAATTGCAATTGTTAAGGTCCGTATATAGGTATTGCGGCGGTATTATGTATTTAATTGAATACAATGATTTTAGCGATGCACCCGTCTCTGTCTTTCCATTCTGTAGCAACTTGTACCGCAACCCAAATTATTATTTTCAAGGAAGGTCTCTACAAAATACTTTAATATAAGATTCAAGATTCAAAATGCTTTATTTGGCCGTGAATCCACACAGGATGTATTGGTTTGGATAAAAATAAAGCTCTAGTACCATGCTGAAAATGCACACTATAGCAACACAGAACACACTATAACAACTATTACAGTACTATATCAGGAAAGAACACTTGTATCAGAGACCCCCACCCCAACCCCCACCCTCTCCTATCACAGCAAATTATACAAACAGTCAATAAGTTATGTTTACTATAGTCACTGATCTGGTTGTAGATCCTATATCTAGGATCATGTCCAAGTCAAGAGCTGCCACAAGTTCTATGGATTATAAATAAATTTACCCACTAACCCTGCTATTTTGATATCCGATGTCATCTGATATACGAACTGGTTTTGTAAATTCAGGTTTTTGAAATTTAGACACATCGTCTCCAGTTTCCTATACACTTTTTCTCCATCATTGTTGTACTTATGCCATTTGAGTATAAAATGTGTGTCCACCTTCAATTGGTCCATTTGGGGCATGCGGCACAGATTTTTTGCTCTGGGCGAAGTAGTGGTCTGCTATATATTCCCTGTTCAATTGCCAGTCTATGAGCACTATTTCCCTAAATTTCTTTATAGATTTTCTAAGGCATCCGTTTTTCAGGTTAAGGTAGTCTCCTTTGACGAGGGATGATTTGAATAAGACATATGTTCTCATCATTTGCTCTTGTTTTATTCTCTCAGACCAGTAGTCTTGAAAGATAGCCTTAATTTGTTTGAAATGAACTTTCGTCTGAGTTTAGGATGATATTTTAATAAATTAGTCATCCACAGCTTGGAATTATCAATACTCTTCCCCAGTTGTCTGGGCAGTCTGGGGGACTCCCTCATTACGGAGTGCTCGTTTTTTAATTCTAGATATTCGTGGCCTGCAAGTATACTGGATACAATATCTATCCCGAGGGGGTAGGTGTCTGCCTAGCTCACACATGACGGCACTTATTTGAATTTTCCTATGGACATCCAGTGCATATCTACAGCTAGATACAATAAGCTTTTTCACAAACGTGATTGGTCAGACTCTTTATTAGGTGATGCTTGTCCTTATATTTGAGTGGATCTTTTCCTCATATCTCAGCGCCATGAGCAATTGGTTTTACCAGATGATCAAACATCCTAATTATTGTTTTCGGTGTAAATTCAGCATCTCCTGTCATAGTTTTAAGCTTGAAAAGGGCTCGTAGGGCTTTTGTTTAAAGTTACTGCTGAGCAACATTTTATACGATCCAGACTGGGAAAGTTCAATTACTAAGTATGGATAAGTATCAGTGCGTTCCACTATATTATTCCTAGTTTAATAAATATATTATGTGTATTGACATTTTTCTTTCCCTTGGCAAAGCACATTACGTTTAGTTTTGACAGATTTACTACCATGTTTCACTTGCTGCAAAAGAACTCTGTTTAGGGCCCGGGTTTAAGCTATTTTGTAGGCCCTACTCGGTAATTGATAGTATACCAAGCTCGTCTGCATATAGCAGACATAAAAAACAGTTCAATTAATTTGGGTAGTGCACTCCCCGCTTCTTATAATGTACTACTATATCATTTATATTAATGTTAAAGATTAGAGGACTCAATAGGTCCCGTTGCCTGGCACCTTGGTTGATAGCAAAGGACAGCGAGAGATGATCGATGTGGTACTTTATTTTGCAGGAGGCTTTCTTATACATATCTTTTATAATATCGTAGAACGGCCATCAAACACCAGCTTTGTGTAGTATAAAGAATAAAGTATCATGCCACACAGAATCAAAAGCTTGTTAAAGTTAATAAAGCCAGCATATAAAGGCTGATTTTCGGAGATACTTTACTTATCAAATAAGGTATTCAGCATGAACATGTCCGTTGTTCTGCTCTTTTTTTAGTGACTAGATTGGACCTGGCTAACTACATTATTTTCACAGAAGGTTGCTAATCATTGACGTAGGATTATATCAAACACTTTCCCTATGGAACTGGAAATTGATATCATCGGTAGTTTTCCGGATCAGTCCTCGTTCCCTTGTGTGAATTGACGTGATAGTGTCTTCAGCCCATATTTTCGGATATTCCCCAGTGGTCTGCATTTTGTTAAACAGCTTGTACAAGAAGGGAGTTTTTAATGAAGCAGAGGCTTTCAGTATTATATTTTCTGAAATTAATCTGTCTGGGCCGGCAGCTTTCCCCTTTTTTAATTCAATAATAGCGTTGCCTATCTTGTCGTATGCTCTACTGTAGCTGAGCTCATTAAATTCATTTTGCATTTTTAGTTCTTCAGAGATCGGTTTATCACTAGGGCTGATGTTGCGTTTGTGAAATAGTTGCGTACAATGTTTAACCCACTGGTTACCTGAGATAGGGTTTTTTGTCATAGTCTCCCACATTGCCTATCCTCTTCAGCTGGTCAAGTAATTTCCAGTATAGTTTAGAATTATTATCAAGAGACGTATCTAAGACATCTGATATCTTGTTTTTAAACTCCTGCCTGGCTCTTTTTAACTGCTTCCTATACCGACGTTTGGTATTATTATATGCTTCTCTCGTTGCTTTTTGTGAGGATTCTTTGAGACTGATTACGATAGCTTTTTTACCTTAAGTCGTATAGCTCTCCAGGGGTGATTAAACCATTTCTTGTTCTTTACTCCCCACTGTAATCATACTGACTGATCAATTCCGACTCCCCACTGTAATCATACTGTAACTGATAAAGTGCCTATTGAATATAATACAGTAATTGGTAGAATATTGTACTAGCATGCATGTATCAGGTTAAGTGTGGTCAGACGTACCTACGACACTTGTTGCTTGTGACTAAAGGAGTCAGTGTCCAGATATCCTAGGAACAGTTAACGGTATTGGATTGTTACTTCCGGCGCTTTACTTTAGCAGTTCAATCAGTCATTGACACACTTGATCATTCTGTGTAACTGGTCCAGATAGTACAGCTAGACATAAAGTCTCAAGTTAGCAGGAGCAGTCAGTCTAAAAGAATTCACCTTACAAGATGTAATTCCATATTAGAGAAGTGATATATACTATACTGAGACTTCTGCTGTGCTGTACCTTGACAGAATAAACACCCATCCATTCAGCTTGTGTTTTGTCAGCTACCAGGGCAAAACGTAACACATACATTTTGATGCTGTTTGGGTTAGTACATGGTTCCGTGATTGCACGTCTGCCTCAATATTAGAAGAGCAATTCTGTATTAATTACTGCAGATTACTGTCAGCTGCGATGACCGTCTGAATGAGCGCTTCTATCCCCTTCGTGCCACTTAAAAGTTCTTGGCTGTGTGGAGGCTTTGTGTGACACAGAGACTGCTATCCCAAAGGGTACTGGACAATGATCTCATAAAACCCCAAGAAATTCGTGGACCTTGGGGGTACCCTAGCTGGGGCAGCACCATGTTATCAACGAGGACATAATCTATTAAACTGCGTCCGTTATATGTATGACATGTTAGTTCACCCGCACTAACACCTAAAATCCTAAATTTGGCGAATTTCAGTCCTGTCGCTATGCACATATCTATCACACTATGACGATATTTACACACGCGGCTGTGGTTGTCTTACGAACATCGGGCTTGAATGCCATCATCACTGTGTAATATATCTATTGAAGGTATGTAATCGTACCTGTCATTGTCTATTGCATGGGGTAGGTTACCAGTTCTCGCATTGAAATCACTCATTACGATTATTTGCCCATCCCAACTGTATTTCTCAATATCTGACAATAGCTTATCAAATGGGCTGTATTCCAGTCGTTGGGCATGAGTAGAATTGGCTGGAGAAAAGTATACAAGACCAGTCTGAGGGTGTAGGTTCTTTTTTCCAAACTAAAAAAAACTTTCTTGAGAGTTATCCATGCTACATCATTTGTTTCTCCGAGGTGAAACTTCACCCCTTGTCCGATTTCATCTTTGACCAAAAAGGCAAATGCCCCCATGACGCTTTTGTGTAGTTTGCTGTCTCCAGCTTTGGAACACATAGTAACCCGGCAATGTAATATTATCATCATAAATCGCATGGGTCTCCGTTAAACCAATGATTTGGTGTGCCGTGATTTTGCTGGTACGGTTGGCATCTTGCAATTTGTTATATGTTACCTAGTATTCCCTGGATATTCCAAGTAGCAATTGACAGGTGCGACACAAAGACCTTCTGTCTGGGGCGACTCTCAGTTTTACACATAGTACAAAAACAGTTACCAATGGCAAAGTCCCAGTGAAGTCTCCGGCCTTGTGAGATACACAAGCAATGCAAATTGAAGATACGGCATATATGTATATTTTATAACCTTTTATAGATACCAGTATTTACATGGCACAAATATATCAGATTTACATGGCCATGAGCTTAGACTCTGACACCGCCATCGCCACACATCCCGCATGTACGCTTCTTGAGATTTTCTGTTCCTAGCACATTGTATATACTTGTACTTTGATCATGTTGGTATTAGATAAATAGAAAAGGATTTTATAACACAAGTATTTCTTAAGATAACCCATCTTCCACCTATACATCATGCTGCTCAGTTGTTGCCTCGTCGGCCACCTTGGTGCAATGGTTGCGAATTTCCGTGTCTTTACAGAGGTCCTCTGGTCCCAGACCCGGGTTGCTGGTGCAGTGTTCCTGACGGTTGCCGTGATGGCTGTAGATCCCCCTTGCCTACCTGGGTGACTGTCGACGGTACAGTTGACTGCGGTAAGTCCAAGTAGGGAGGGTAGTGATGTTAGTCACAAAGGCTGTAGGCAGACCTGTGGCCTTGTTGCAGGCTTCCTTGACGCCCCGGGCCAGTGTGGAAGTAACATGGCGGGTCATGTGATTACAGAGTCGGCCACAAACGAGTTAACTGTTGTGTTTAAAATTCACCGGACTTCAGTGTCGTAGTAAGTGTCCTGTAGGGAAGCATTCACCACTGCTGTGCGTGTCGCCTGCCTCGAGGTGCTGTTACCGTTCGGGGGCAGGGAGATGAGGATCTTCGACTTCGACTGTGGAAGTTTCAATAAGAGCAACATAGGCATCTGTTACTACTGGTGGTTGGGCGTCTCGTACATTATTGGTCGTCAGTTGAAATGCTGCCACGTTTGGAGTACTGCAAAGCACTGAGACGACATCCTTTGCCTGCTCAATTGTACTTGCTCTTGTGTTACGGTCGTATCAAATGCCTTGCTGAGCCACTCAGGGTGAACGTCTTTGGTCAGAGAGTTGCCAACGAGCAATACATGCTGCTGATAAGTGTTCTCCTTGTGTGCCTCATGGTCAGTGGCTCCTACAGTGCTAGAGGTCCGCACGGGCTGCCCCGCCCCACCCCACCCCGCGGGTCCCACAGCCCACGGGGCGGGCCGGGCTACCCGCAAAGGGTTTACTGCAGGTGCGGTGCGGTGCGGGCTGGAATGTTTTTGTGCGGACTGCGGCGCGGGCTACCCGCATATCACTGTGGAACGGGGCGGGCCGGTCAGAAGGCTGCTGCAGGCCGGGTGCGGGCTTTACTTTAGTGGATCAAAAGCCCGCACTGACTTATATAAAAACTGCAATATTGTAGTTGTCAAACAACAAAATTTCTGTCTAGATTATTATATGACACTAGACTGCTGCTGCTTTTAGAAAGACATGGCTATTTGATCAAAGGGTGTATTGCCATATATACCAGTTTTCACCAACAGACCTATTACTCACTATAAACTGGGGATCACAATATTGATGCAGTATTAACCGGGGAGTCCGCAATATTTGTTTCAAACAATTCCTTTTTTCTCTTATCTCTTACTTAGCTGCACTGCATTGTATGGGTGAAGATTAGAGTAGTGTTTAGGGAAGAGGGGATAGCATTACAAAGCTGTTGCCTCTGTAGCATAATTAACACCAACAATGGTGTGATAACATCAGACAGCTTAATTGTCAGTTTTTATAATCCAGGGAGCCAGTCCAGCTTGGTTCCCCTTTCAATTGTGAATCAAGGCTTCTATTGTGTAACATCCTGTCTGCAAGGTTAGCTTGTTTGCCATCCTTCATTGATTGTAGAACCTGGTGGAGGTACCAG
>JAAUYG010271842.1_pt1 | contig 10373 bp, 6 predicted proteins | sample 7278091 | NCBI WGS metagenome assembly JAAUYG01 (sample SAMN14350201, study PRJNA611818) | marine sediment metagenome | isolation source: surface marine sediment (0.6m) | place: French Polynesia: Moorea | collected 2018-08
ACTACTATTATTATTATTATTATTATTATTATTATTATTATTATTATTATTATTATTATTATTATTATTATTATTATTATTATTATTATTATTATTATTATTACTGCTGTGTGAAATCGTCCCTATACAATTTATTCCAAGTTAATAATTGGCACAGTTTAGCCACCAGTGCAGAAAAGTAGTTAAAAACACCTAAACAGAATGCATGTCCTTCTCGAAGGCAGGAATCATTTCCGGCATTTCTGTCGGACACAAGACATTCCAAAATAGAGGTATAATGACACTTTATGCATAAGAAAAAGGGAAATCGTAATAACAATAAAGGTGATTCTAGAGTCTAAATAGTATCCACACAGAACTGCAAGATGAACGGCTGCCACAGGAGCATATGCGCACACTTTACAAACGAGAGTAACAGCTGTTATTTTGATGGCTCGAACACGTTTTCGTCTACTTTGGCCAGCGTTTGTTTCAAGCATACTTAGAGACATCCACAAGGAGCGCAAGGCTATTCCATTTATAGCAATTAAAACTAAAATAATAACGCATGTGGGCATAAGAACGAACGCTAGTGACCAAACCCATTCCCATTCTTCGTTTAGTTGAGGGAGGAGCAGAAACAGACCAAAATTCTTGCCTTCCACGACCGGGGGCATTTTTCCCCAACCCACGAAAGGCATCGCAGCCATAGCAACAGAAAGCAATAAGAAACTCACACATGCTACAACTGTAGGTATTGCTGATATTCTGCTAGCCTTAAAAGGAAACAACACAGCTATCAGGCGACAGCCAGCAAGCAAGCAGGAGGTAAACAATTCCATCATAAATGGTGTGTAAGATAAAATATTTGTGATAACACAAACTGGGTGCTGTTTCCATAACTCATAGTAGAATGAATATTTTCCACTAAAAATATAACCTACCGTCGCAATGCTCAAAAAGTAAAATCCATGAAACCAGCCTGAACTAAGATTAGCAAGGGTCAGTAAAAAGAAAATGCCTTTTTTGCTTTGAGACACACTATTTTTATGCATGATCCACGATAATGACAAACTAACAAATACCAGGAGAATTATGCCTGCCACCCAGTAAAACACATGGGTTACACGTGACGCAATTAGATACTTGCATGAAGAAACGAAAAATGTTAACTTCGGTGAACAGTTTTCTACTTCTGAAAAAAAACAACATAAACTGATTGGTGTGGAATTGAGAAATTGTAATATGTGTGCCACTGGTTTTAACAAATCGATACTTATATCTTGCAAGGGATTTTGACTAATATCTAGGTGCTTCAAATGTGCTGTTGTTTTATGACAAAAAATGTCCTTTCGGAGAGAGAAAATTCTGTTATTTGATAAGTCCAGAGTCGCTAAACTTCGCAAAACTTTAAAAGAACAAAATTCGAGTATCTGTAGCGCATTTTGTCGTAAAGTTAGGAACTGCAGCAGATGGTTGTGGGCAAAATTTGTGGAATTAATCATGGTGATTAGATTTGAATTTAAATCCATAATCTTAACATTTTTAAGGTTACTGAATAAGTCGGTCTGGATTTTAGCGATCGAATTATGGCTGAGGTTTAATTTTCTCAGATACACCAGTTGTGAGAACGGCCTATGACCTATCAAGGAAAGCCCAGCATTAGAAATCTCCAACTGTAAGAGAAAAACATAGTATGCCCCTTCCCAGATTGTGTACGTGATCATAATTGGAATATTTCTTATTTTAAGACTCCTTATATTCACGTATTTCTTGTCACGTAAAAGCATTGTCACGTCATCCGTTGGAGTGGATTTTTGGCTGCACAGAATGCTATGACCTAGGCACTGGCAAAGGAGGGGGCATGGAATAAAACCTACCAAGGCTTTATCATCCTTAGACTGGCGACATTTGACGTGTCCAGATGAAACATCATATGGATGAACGCAGATATTATCATATCTACACAACAGGAGACCTGGATAAGACAGGTGGCTGCAGTTTAACTCATCCTCACCATTTGGGCAATCTTGCCTGCCGTTACACACCAAGTGAGTTGGAATGCAATAAGCTTCTGGGCACTTAAATTGAGACGGGCAGGAATGATGCTTGCAATATTTCAAATGACCGCCGTTTCTACAGCCATGGAGTTCCATGTCCACTATTTCATAGACACAATGTAAATGGCGTGGATAACATGGGCCAAGGAAGTTTTTCTCACAAGTCGTGTCTTCGGGATATTTACACAGGAGAGGTTCACTAAAGTGAGCAGCGCTGCTACCATTTTTTAGGAAACCACTATATAGCCGTTCATCACTTTGGTCTATGCAGTCAGGCACAAGGTCATTTAAATAATTCTCCCATATTTGTTTTCCGTCAGAACAATTTGTAAATCTCCGACCAACTGTGATGTCCATGTCAAGCTCCAGATTCCCACACTTTTGAGCAATCTTTACAAGAGACCTAGATTCTGTGATAAAGTAACAAACTTCTTCATCTTCTTCATTAGGGCAATCTGGTGTCCCATCACAAACTTTAGACCACGGTACACATCCACCAAGTCTACAGTGAAAATAAAGGTCGCTACATGTGCAGTGTTCAAGAAAACACATCTTAAAACAGTCTGAGCGCAATGGAGTCGCTTTAGTTTTAAAGATGCATACGTGATAGCATTCAGTCTCATCTGATCCATCAGGACAATCTCGCATTCCATCACAGACATGGTGACTTATGATACAGGTGCCATCCTTGCATGTCCACTGGCCTATCAAACACTTTTGTGTTGCTATAATTAGTGGCATCTCACAGGTTATATGAAGGGCTGTTTGCGATGAGATGCTTCTGTTCAGTAGTGAAAATGTGAAATAGTTGAAGGACTTACGGGAAAAATGTAGAGTCAGATGGCCTGGATTTGAATTATTTGCCTGAACAAGAATTTTGTCTATGAACCTGTCCTCGACAGTGTCAGAGTCCATCACACTCGGCCATCTGTGATTCATTTCCTGCAACGTTTTTACTGTCAGAAGCTCTTCTGATGTCCAGGACGTGGTTAGTTTAGAGGTGATATACTTTGGTGGTCGAAAGATTCTTGTCCCGTCGGCTGTACACAGTGTGTCTAGTTGATTCTTGCGTTGCAATATTACACTGTGTATGGATATGCACACATTGATAAGCATTAAACGATTGGATGCGCATTCTGCATATGATCCTGGCATGACCAACTTTCGTTGACTGATGATTAGTAGCATGTCAGGATTAGTGAACTCACAAATGTAAGACGCAGATTCATGCTGGCTATTACAAGGGACCTTGATCCATTTCATATCACTAATGGATGATGGCTGACGAATAACGGCGGTGCAGGAAGTGTTCACCTCTGCTGTAGGTTCAATGGAAGATGTATATGATGGATAAAGCTTGTACCATTGCCATGCCCTGTCAAAGAGTTTGTACCATGCCCTTGGAGCCACTGTAGATTGTGAAGGTCTTTGCCATTGCTGAAACCCGTATGGTGACCCATCGATCCATGTGTGAGTCATGTTTGATGTCTGAAAAAATCTGCATGGAATTACACATAATATTCAATAATATTCCTTTCTACACACCATGATAAATATGTATGCCCGCAAAACACATTTGAACTAAACATGTGCATTACTATGCAAAGCAGTACATCAATTCTTGGTAGGGAATACTTCTTAATCGTGCCCAGAATGTCTTTTTTAATTTCTCCCTCACATAATATTTTTCCATGCATGTCATCATTGAAATCTAGTGATGGCAAACATTTTGTACTGTAGTATTTGTGTCTCTTGGCACCACAGGTAATGTTTAAGTCTTCACCAAAAACAGTAAGAGGTTTCAGGCTACGTTCGTGCTATATGCAGCGTGAAGCACTTTGCATGAATACATGTGTTATGCAGTTGTAGCTGTTTATGTATTTTCGGGTAGAGTACCACTGGCACAGTAATGAATACCGGCTATTGTCTGGACCTTTGGCGCCATTGCTAGGGCAACGCTGCCGTTACGTCAGTTGTATTCAGATGGTTCCAACATTTACCCGTCGGCGAATGGATGTAGCTCTGACAGCCAAAACATATCGCTGAATCAGAGCCCAAGGTGTTATGTGTAAACTAAACGTATCCTTCATCCCTTCATCACGATAACGCTGTATGTTGTATACACATGTAAGTTTATCACCGTCTTTACAGGGAGTGTCATCACTGCTAACAGTGACACAATTGTCACCACTGCACCTTCAGGTGATAGGTGTAATGTAGCAGCAACTGTGACTTCTCCCAGTCACCTGATTGGGGTTCGCAGTTCAGTCTACTGTTTCGCGGACACCCAGTCCAATGAACACCACCAAGAATGTGGCATCAGTGTATCGTGCGACATGGTATCTACCACTTATGGTGCTGACACCCTCGCGGGTGCAGTGGCCATGGACACCAGCTGTTATCAATGAAATACTGGTGTCCCTAGCCTGGGTGATGCTTTTTGACACCCCAAGTGCTACTTTTGGTATTTATTTTGATGGTACAAGCACTACGTCTTCTCTGCTCTCTGTATCAGGTCATCAATTACTTTCGGTGACCTGCGATTTAGTGCTTCCTTGGTGAACCCGAGTGTTCACCGGGGGGGGGGGAGGGGGGGGCTTCTGGAATATGTTTGAGTAAGCAACACCAGTGTTCTCTTGCATTGCATAGCCTTCAAATCTCCAGCTTATTGCACTAGTGGCTGAAGTGCCCCTGCAAGACACTTCAGCCACTCCTCCAGTCTCTGTGCAGGTTAGATCTAGAGTCAATAAGTACCAGCTCGTGCCTTTGCTATGGAGATAGAACAGGATGCTTCGGTTGACACAAAATATGTCGTGGATATGGGAAGATATTTTACGTTACACTAACATGTTTTGTAGAGCTGCAAAGATCTTTCGGGTTACATGGCAATGTTTCACGGAAGCACAAAGATGTTTTGCGGTTAAGCAAAACTGTTTTGTGAACCCGTGAGAGTGCGTCAGGGGATACCTGACTATGCCCTGAGGCTGTCTGAAAGCATATCATCACCTGCAAACGCTGGAGGTGGTGTGGACGTGGCAGTGTCTGGAGTCGCTGATGACACTAGCTTTCTTAGAGAATGGCAACCAACTCACATGTTTTATGCTGAATGGGATGATCAGCCAGGACCGTCTGTTTCAGACGGCCCAAGCTATCCACGGGCCCATTAGCAGCAGAGGGTACAATGCCTTTTGGCCAGTGAAGTCGACTGGCAACAGTTACAGATGAACCGATGCGTCCAAAGAGGCCCTGCTAATCAGTGGGTGCCATCCTTGCCAGGATGCACATGCTAGGTGCTTGATCATGTGATGAATGTGGGTGGCCTTTTTGAATGGGATGGACACAAAACCTGCCATCAAGCATAGGCCCATCTTCGCAGGACTCGCTAGCTTATGAAAAATGGGCACCATTCCAGCCATACATGTGGGATGATCTGAGAGTGCTTCTTTCCAAACTTGACTGCATCTTACAAGGCCCAGTTTAGGTCAAGGCGACACCGCCAGACAGAAGCTATCTACGCTTTTGTTGATGTCCTGCAATGCATATATGATATGGCTTGGTGGTTTATGGATAGCCTTGCTAAGGAAAAGTTCGTGGTTGACCAATTCCTTATGGGGATGGACAGCCACGAGCTGAATGTTCAAGCCGTGGCACATGGGCATCATCTTGTTGAAGATGTACTGTGAGTTGCGTGTTCACGGGAGACCATGCACGAGGAGCACAAACAGTACTCCCATGGGCATCAACCAACTACACAGGCGTGCTTTCTTTCCAATGAATGCACCCAATCTCCAAGCATAGGACGGCTGATCAAAGAGTTGTTGGTACAACTAGGTCATGATTCTTGTGACAGACGAGACACATACCACCTACCTCCAACCCCTGGCCCAATTGGGTTAGGAGTGCCGAGCAGAAAGTGATCAAACCTGCATCTCGTACCCTATCCAGAGGCCTTCTACTTCTACTGTGGGACAATCCCGAAGCTGCAAGAGTCCAGTGTAGTGCAAGAGCTATGGGCACTTTGCTGGCAATTACCTTGTGAAGGGTTCTACCAACTTCATGGGGTTAGAGAGCCCTCATGGGATGTCTTAAGAATACAGACGGACCAAGGATATGGAATCCTCAACCCAGCCTTTAAACTGGGTAAGTATCACTCCACAAATCCTGAGGGTGACCCAAAAAGGAGTGCGAAGAAAACTGCTCCTGTGAGACAGAGCTCAAAAGAACCTGTTAGTCTTGGAAAACACCAACCCCGACGCTTATATTTCCTTTCCCAGGCATGGGCACATCAAATCCGAAAATTGGCTCTCAGTCCAGGTCTTGTAACTCAACTGGTTCATGAAGACAAAATACCTGACCACCCTTGTCTGACTCGGACTTATTGAGTGACGTGGGTGACGAGGCAGCAGCCATCCTGGTTGTTGGCTTATACCCATGCTGGTGGAAGGCATAAAATCTTTGACACTGGAGCATCAGTGACCATGATGGGTCAGCCTCTGTATCAAAAGATACAACAGTCGAGTCCTTTATGTCTCCAAATGAGAGATACTGCAACTCAAAGGAGTCGTGGAAACCCTATGGCCACCTTTGGTCATACTGAGTGGAGGTGTACTGGGCCATACATGGCCACAGTCGTAGTGACTGTGTGAAAGGAAAGGCCCAACTTATCATCAAGCTGATTTCGTGGCTGCTCATGACTATGACCAATTTTTACATGAGAAGCTCTTCACAATCAGGGAACATCGGGTAAAGTGCATCCCTGAGGTACTAGGTCTAGTTGAGCCAAGTTAATATTGCCCAGATATATTGAGGTGCTGTCAGCTGTAAGGCGGGAAGTAGCGTGCAACACTTCAAAATGCTATATGCAATTGTCCATGAACTGGTAATAGTTGATGCTATGTAGAAGATGGCTTGGCCATCGGGTCATCTTTAGTGCAAACCCAACTCTGAAACTCGTTATATACAGGTGATGAATTTGTTGGAGCAACTTCCTACTCTGTATGAATGGGCCCAAATTGGGGATGTATTTCTTGTCACGTCCTTGAAATGAATCCAAAAGTGTTTCAGGCAGACCCCAGTTAATTGACTGGGAATCAGATGATGATGATTTATATCTGCGTATGTATAGTACACTGAGTGATGACAAGCAGAAGGCTCTGCATCGTAGCACCCATATGGACGCACACAGCACACATCAGTCCAAAGGACCTGCCTAAGCACTTGCAATCCCTAATGGAGTAGCTGCAGGCATCCACGAATACGACTATGTGTTTAGTAGTGGACGGGCTGACATGGGATGCACTGACTTGATCACTCACTTCATTGATACTGGAGAACATCGTCCCATACGTTTACCACCTTGGAGTCTCCCCATCACTAAACCAGATGTAGAGAAGGCTGGGGCCCTGAAGATGTTGTGCTGAAGGATCACTGACCAATGCCAGAACAGCCATGCCAGTCAGTTGTTCTGGTCGCTAATAGAGATGGCTTGACCAGGTTCTGTGAGGCCTTTCTGGGTTTAGCATCCGGCATTACATTCCAATTTTGTCCCAGTTGTCTCACTTCAATGGGCTTAATTAAGAGGGACACCAAGCTTGCCTGGGATGATGCCTTTGAGCAAGCTTTCCATCTTCTCAGAAGGCTCTAGTACAGCCCCTGTCCTGGTTTACGCTAAGAGAGATGGACCTTTCATCCTGCTATCACAAGTGACACTCGCATTGGCATCATACTGGAGTATGAGCAGGAAGAGGATCGCAGAGTGATCAGTAAGGTCATTTCCTATGCATCTAAGACTCTTAATGATAGTCAGGGGTGCCTTTGCACCACTAACAAGGAACTACTAGAGTTAGTTACAACTGTGTAGTTATTCAAGTATTACTTGTCCAGCAAACATTTTACGGTTGTGACTGACAATGGCAGCTTGATGTGGCTCAAATTTTAAGGATCTTGAGTGTGTAGTAGCCCGTTGGATCACACCTTTACAGCTGTTTGATTTGGAATTGTTCACAGGCTGGGCAAATGTTATAGCCACGCTGATGACCTAGCTCTTCATACATCGTGACCATATAAGTGAGATACATGCCCTGAAGGTGCCCAACTCCGTCGCCAAATTACAATCAAGGATGAAATGGCGAGATTGGTCACACCACTTGATTTATGCATTGAGCATTTTGATGGCTACATTGAGTTGGTAGAGGATGATTGAATTTGGACTTGTAACTGTGACTCTTGTGTCATCCAAAGTTCCATCAGACCCAACCAAGCCTGTTCCATCCGAGCAGCTCTGTTGTATGTTACCGCCACCCAAGGCAGTTGACGCACCTGACGCTATTATGGCTGAACTGCTAGAACAACCTGGCACAACAATTTTGTTGGCCATGCCAAGGTTTCTGAATACCTGCTGGATAGTCGCCAGGTTTCTACATAGACAAAACCTGTCAATGTTTACGGTTCCATATCTGATTGTCACTGTGAACAGGAGTATCAGATGCTGACCAATCTTGAAGAGAAATCTAAATCTACCTCTCCTTGATGATATGGCTGATATGGCTTGAAGACTGTCAGAGGGTTCAAGCCACTGACGAATCTAAAAAATCTACCCCTCATGGCAGGCCTTGATAGATTTGTCTAACACTGGACTTGCTCAAGCTCAACATCAAGACCCAAATCTTCAGCTGGTCAAGGATATGATCCATGACAGCCCTGAGCGTCCATCGTGAGAGCATGTATGAGCCGAAAGCACTGAGGTCAAGAAGCTTTGGTCTCTGTATGCTAACGTGAAGATTTCTGGAAGGTGTTTTGTTGAGACGCCATAAGAAGTGCATTAAGAACCAAAGTGTACTTGATGAGTGCACATAATGCCACGACAAATGATTCGCACTCATGTCTTTCAAACTTGCCATCATCAAAACCTGGCAGCCCATCAAGGCTTTGACCAAACTCCAGCTGTAATAAGGCATTGGTTCTACTGGCCTAGCATCCAGAAAGATGTCTGATTGTGATGCCAACGTTATGCTGTGTGCTGTAAATGAAAGCTGCTATGCTGCTATGTCTCCTATGATGTCCTTAATGAGAAAGCTGATTGCTAAGACGTACTCTACAGTTTACCACTTTCAGGCCAACTTTCATTCCACCGTTGCATGGTGGAATGTTGTAACAGAATGCTCTTGGCGATGCTATGAGCAGCAGTTTCTAAATGACAGGATGACTCAGACTATCATATACCAACTCTACGCAGTGCCAATAGTTCAACACCCCACAGCAGATAAGAGTTACGCCTGCATCACATAATCTATGGGGTTGAGATGAACATGTTTATCGACCTAATTGTTTGCAAGGTGCTCTGAGACTGGTCGGAAGTCCACTGCAAAAAGGTGTATGCCGAGTAGCTGCATGGTTCTATTTGGGACGTGTATGCCATTCCCAGAAAGATACCAAAGAGCAGGATGGGCTATGGTGACCCCAGCCACGCTGTTTGTTTCCAGCGTTGTGATTGGGTGTGGCATGTTTACCCATCCGTAAGTGGTGGGCCGAACCTGAAATAGTGCATGTCATGAAGTTCTTGCCCTATCAAACAGACTTTGTGGCAGACCTGCACAGTTGGATCAAGGGTGTATGGAAAAATGATTGGGCATCGAGCATCGAGTAAGTGGCATTAAAATTGCTGCCCCTATGCTGTCCAAACCATCACCTGACTTGGGTGAAGAGTCTTATCCAAGAGTCAGGGATCCGTCATCTGCTCCAAGTCTGGGAGGCTCTGGCGAGAATAATTTGGATGACAATGCCCACCCCCACCCCCAAGGTCAGCTGCCTCCCCACATTGAAGTATTCAATCAAAACAATCCCCCGGCAGATACACATCTGCCCAAGGCCTTAGACCTGCCCTAGAAGTGCCAGTAGCATGATAGTTCGCCTACTAATATTGGTATGTTTGCTGCTGGTTATGATTGACATGCCCCAACTAGACACTGACAGATACACATCTGCCTGAAGCCTTAGACCTGCCCTAGAAGTGCCAGTAGCATGATACTTCACCTACTGATATTGGTAGGTTTGCTGCTGGTCATTATTGCCGTGCCCCAACTGGACATTGCAGTAACTATTTCATTGGATAACAGGATCCTTGGTGAGTATGGCTAATCTCTCAGTCTCTTCCCAGAGAAAGTGCCACACTGGATGCACTGGTGGGTGTATCACAAATGATCCCATGTGTATCTTGGATTAGGTGGCTCCACCGTGGGGGGGGGGGGGGGGGGGGGGGGGGGGGGGGGGGGGGGGGGGGGGGGGGGGGGGGGGGGGGGGGGGGGGGGGGGGGGGGGGGGGGGGGGGGGGGGGGGG
>JAAUYG010065349.1_pt1 | contig 10372 bp, 5 predicted proteins | sample 7278091 | NCBI WGS metagenome assembly JAAUYG01 (sample SAMN14350201, study PRJNA611818) | marine sediment metagenome | isolation source: surface marine sediment (0.6m) | place: French Polynesia: Moorea | collected 2018-08
ACACATGCAATTACACCACCGAATCCAACTTGCAGTTGGCGACATGACCATTATTGTTTGAAAGCCCACTATAACCCTGTTTCCCCCCCCCCCCCCCAATAACATTGGGCTAACTGGCTAAAGATCATGCATTCAAGGGTAACTGTCTCCGGGAACTGACAGCGAGTTTGTTTTGGTTTTCAGGGAGAAGAACCTATGGGATTTGGCAATAGAACACGTCAACACAGCTCCTGAAGGTACGGCCAGGTCCCCTAAAAATATCTGGTAAAATTCTGCACAGTGAAACCTGGCATTCATGAAAAATACTTTCAGGATTGTGTTAAAAGACAGCCTTGGCAATAGATAGATAGAAAATTTATCTTCATGACATAAAAACAATATAACATATGCTGACAACAATAAACTTAATAAGGTGACTGCTGCACCCAGTGAGCAAAAGCTACCTAGCTGGATACCTTACATGCACTATCCAATATTAACTTTTAAAACTTGCAGGATAGATGATTATAAATTGATCAATGATACTATGTGGTATTGTTACTAAATTAGATCAAGAATATGGCACAGAAATTGACTCTATGTATATGGATGGAACATTGTTAATATATTGGAAATATGTTTTGATATATTTTCTGCTTCAGCTGAGGAAAGCACATCAGAAGAAGCCTCCGTCCTTGTTGTGGGAAGCAAAAATGCAGTAGGTCCTTGGAACAATACTATTCATGCAATATTTATTGTAGCCAATCACTTCATCACACAGGTATTTGTTTAATCTACTTTTCATGTCATGAAGCAACCAGCAAATGGGGTGGCTGGTTCCACATATAGGACTTCCTATTAGTGTCTACTAGTAAACACATGTACATGTATACCTCTCACTCCTTGGTTGTTTTCAGGTTAAGCTGATTGAAAATTTTTCTTCAATAAACTCTGATGATTGAGCCAAAATTTTAGGAGAGTGGTATTCTGTACCCAATTAACCATGCATCTCAATCACTCTGGTCCTCTGCTCTTGTTCTGAATCAATTTAGTGGTTTCAGCATTACAGTAGCATAATGTAGATATAAAATGAAGGCAGAGTACCAGACAGGATCTGATGTTACATCTGGTGTGACCAAATTTGGCAGTCACTTATCATGCTCACAGGGTTTTGTCCATAGACCTTTGAATTGCAAACGTACAAACATTTACACATAGAGATGTATATAGGTTCAGCATGTTCTTCTGTTGATGCAACTTGGTTTGTTTTACCTGATAGTACTAGGCAACTATCAATGAAATGAATATCGATATACACTTTGTACTTTTAGCTATTAAATCATTATAGAGAGATAGATAGTTTATTTACACTTTCATTTTAAAAATACAATAATAAATGTAGCTGTTAGGACAGCTAGTTCATAATATACATGAAAGTGTCAGCAATCCAAATAGCAAAGCTGCTAACAAAGCTGGGTGCCTTACAGAAAACTCATTGCTGTGTTACATTGTAAATATGAGTTATGTCAATTTTTTTAAGGGCAAAACATCCATAATCTTGCGATTTCTGGACCGGGATGAGCCTCCAAAACCTACAACAGCTTTGGAGTACACATTTGGTCGCAGGGCAAAAGGACATAATTTGGTAAGCAATCACCTATATTGACTAGCACGTTTAAGGCCTCTTTGGATATACATGTATGTTTTTGTTTGTTTGTTTTTTTTCATAGATACATGCTTATGAGATTTGTGTACATGCACTTATGCTCCATGATTTGCACTGCCTTATTAATGAAGCTAACCTTTTTTGTCACAATCATCCATGCCATCAGACTGTGGTACACATGTATTAGCTTACCGTACTAGCAAATGTTCCTATATAAAAAGTGTAACAAGAGGACTAAGTCCTTGGTCATCTAGGGAGCTAGTATTTGACAGTGTTGAAGTACATAGCATTTTCAAAATTTTGTAGTGCTTTCACATTAAAAGGTGTTTTGAAAGATGTTCAGTGAATGAAGCAAATGCCATTGACACACATAAAACTCAAAAGGTTACCATAAATCTTATTTGTGTGCTTTCCTGTACAAACAGTGGCTTCTGAGGTACAAATCAATTTCCAAACACTGTGTCAAATGTCGCTAAAATGACTTTGATGACTTTAGTGCCAGATATGGGCCTGCCTAGGGATTAAAGTTTCAGCAGAACATCCTGAAACATTGACCAGTTTGACTTTGTGACCTTGAACTTGACCTTTCAAGGTAATTCAAGCTGAAATCCAATGGCGCAGCTGGACTACTCACATATGACTTTCCTATAAGTGTTCAGTAGTAACATATGGTCCAACTCAACTCTTTTCTGAGATAAAACGGTTTGAAATATGAGTGATCCTGAACTTGACTTTTCAAAGCCTCTTCCAGTTCAGTGTGATGGCACAGATAGACTCTCTATATGCTTTCAGATTAGAGAGACATGCTGAGACATAATGGTTTGAAATATGGGTAGCCTCGAACATGAACTTTCAAAGCCACCTGATGGTGTGGATAGACTTTATGAGTGACTTCACATTAGTGGTCAGTACATGTGAGTAGCATGTACTTAACTCTACTCTTCTCTGAGATGGGGTTTGAAATAAGAGAGACCTTCAGCTTGACCTTTCAAGGTCACTAATCTCAAACCCCTACTGATGTCCACTCCTTTCAGAGATATAAGTGTTTAAAATATGATCTTCTTAAACTTGATGTTCAAGGTCACTCAAACTCAAATCTGATGCTGACTGTGGTTGGAGTCCCAATGTATGAATTCCCATTAGGGGTCAATAGAAACATATTCCTTAACTGTACTTCATTGCAAGATATAAAATATTTGATGTATAAATGACCTTGAACTTTCTCTTTCAAAGTCACTCATTGTCAAATGTAATGACACATTGGACTCTCCACATCAGATGTCCTATTAGTGTTCAGTAGTAATATAATACCCCTTTCTCTTTTCTGAAATATCAACCTCAAATGTGTTGACACATTTTTGGGACTCACATGTGACTTCCCATTAGTGTTTAACAGTGACATAATGTCCCATTTGGCTCTTTTATGACTGACTTTTTAAGCGCACTCAAGATCAAATGTAATAATGTGGTTTAAGACTCCCCGTATATTGCCTTCTATTAGCGTATAACCATATTGCCTAATTCAACTCTGTTATGAGATCTAAGCCTATAAGACCTCACCAATTAATAGACAATAATATATTTTTTTTTGCATATAGGCAAAAGATGTTGGACATATATGGGAGTTGGGTGGAGGTACCTGGTTATCCAACCTTATTGAGGTGCCACTTAACTCAGCAAGTATTAGGTAAGTTATATGCCACTTACCTCAGAAAGTATTAGATGAGTTGTTATGGCACATAACACAGCAAGTATTAGGTGAGTTGTTATGCCACTTAACACAGCAAATATTAGGTGAGATGTATGCCAGTTAACTCAGCAAATATTAGGTGAGTTGTTATGCCACTTAACTCAGCAAGTATTAGGTGAGTTGTTATGCCACTTAACTCAGAAAATATTAGGTGAGTTGTTATGCCACTTAACTCAGCAAGTATTAGGTGAGTTGTACAATGTTGAGTGATACATTTTTCTAAACTTCATCACAAGAACTTTTGATATACATTGTAATCTGTTGCAATCATGAAGCTGTGAATGTGGTGAATTTACCCAAATTAGTACCTGTACAAGTTTTAAGATCACCAGAAAGAACAGCAAATGTGACTTGGTGGCTGTTCCTTTATTCCTTTATAGATATTAATTCCTTGTATGCAAACTGACAATTTTAGACCAAAATAAACTGCATGCTTCTAAAATTGAAAGTGTAACATGTACTTTTAACAGTTTGAAAACACAATAGACTATGTATCATGTATATGTTGTGATGACAAGAGTGATTCTTAATTTCTTTCAGACGTGTATCATTAGTCATTGTTCTGGATCTGTCGAAACCCAATGAGCTGTGGTTCACCCTAGAAAAATTGCTAGAGGCCTGTCGCAACCGGATCAAAACTGTGGTTAACGAGGCCCAAAGTGAAGATCCAGAAATCCTCAATAAGCTAAAAAAGGCTGCATGGGAAAGGTTGGGGGATGAGTTGCCTGGAAAGGTATACATGCTTGGTTTGTACATGCCCAGTACTCATGTACTTTACTCAATTGCACAAAGTGTTCTTCTTCCAGAGTTTTTCAATTACAGATACTGTTATTTTATAACAATTTATATTTATATACATGTATAAACAATTAAACTACTTGCATAGATGTTGTTTTTGGTCTTAGTCATGTCAGCGTCACCACCCCGGCAGAAGGCCAGTGATGGCAGAAAGCTTGAGAAGACTTCGGTAAAACTTTATGTTAATGAAACTACCGTTATTCTTATTCAATAATTGTGAAATTTGTATGACTATAATGTCGTAATTTCTTTCTGCCCAGGATAAGGACATGATTGAGCCGTTCCTGATCCCGTTGCTTATCATTGGTGGAAAATATGATGTATTTCAGGTTGGTTGAACTGAATGACTGTTAATAGTTTTCTTTTTTTTTTTGAGCATTGCTAGATTAAAAACTGGTGTGTTTGCACTTTTTTGTGATATTATAGATCAATTTGACATGAGTTTATTCAATTTGAACCAGATTTGCAACAAAAATGTGCTAAAGTTAACATGAAATTATAAAGTCTTGAAGATTATAAAATCATTTTCAGAATGAATTATTTTATTAATATCTAACTGGGGAACACATATTGTCAATATACAGGGTTCTACTATTTCTTATTAAGTATTGCAGTCTCAATTTCCAGGAGTTTGAGCCAGAGAAAAGAAAAGTGATCTGTAAGACCTTACGGTTTGTGGCACACACTTCTGCCGCTCATCTACAGGTAGGTATTGAAAAATCTAGATACAGTGAAACCTGCTCTAATTACCACCTGTATATAAAGACTACCTGCTAATAGAGACCACCTTTTGTAGGTGACCCCAGGGGTATAATTTACATGTTATTGAACATGCATATAAAGACCACGTGTGTAAAGGGCCACATTTTGATGGTCCCTAGGATGGTCCTTATATACAAACTTTCTCTGTACATTCTGTAAAGTAAATTTATTACCCATAATATTTTGCATTGTTATTTATAACATGCACATTATTTTAGACTCAAAGCCTGTATTGATCACCAGTGTAATTTCTAAATCAGTATGTTTTGGGACATCAATTTCTGCAGGCAGATTTGTAGAGGTGTAATCAGCAGCCAAATTGGGAATCAAAATATCAGCAGTGATATTGCTGATGCATAGCATCGTTAAAAAAATAATCTGCAGAAAGAACACCCACTTTCCCTACTATTGCTTGTCAGCAAACCCTGTGTTTTTAATTTTAACTATTGAAAAAATATTTGTGCATAATGCTTATTGATATATGACATTAAAGATGCCTAGGAGACTGTTGCCAATACCATTGTGCTGCTCCTAAAAAATTGTGATTTTCAGAGCAAAACTTAAAACGGTAGTGCATGTATATAGCTGCCAGGCATGGGGTGCTAAATGGATGGATTTTGCAGATGCATTGATGCACAAAAATGAACATCAATTCTTTATTGCCCAAATCAATGATTTACAATGCATCAATTACTCACTGCATCTGTACAGATTTCATGTACCTTTTTTAATAGATAGCGCCTTTAGATTTGGCATTGATCAACTGGCTACTTAATTTCCGTACATGAAAAAAAATGTTTGTATTAAAAACTCCTCTCTCTTCAGTTTTTCAGCTTGAAACAGGAGGCACTCATGAATAAGGCCCGCAGTAACATTAGTCACCTTCTGTTCCGTACTAATGTAGGGTGAGTGACGTCTTAGCGGTATGGGAGATTGTGGTGGGGTATACATGAACAATGGCCCCTGTGATTTAAGACCCCTCCATTTAAGAAATTCATCCATTTTAATACCAGCCATCAGTAACACTACTATTGTATATTATAAACAACCTTCCATTTTAAGACAACCTCCAATTTAAGACTATGCTTCTCTGACTGAGCGGGTGGTCTTAAAATGCAGGGACCACTGTATGCTGTATGGGGACAACAGTACAGTGATGTCAGTAAAAGTAAAAACTAATAGTGGTCGATAATGGTGACAACTGATAATTAACTTTGTTTTGTTTTGTTTTTTTCCTTTATTACTCAGTCTTATGTGTGAGAGATTAATGCTACTGAGAAAATATGATGCTGCAACATTTTAGTGAATTAAAATGTCTTTCATAAACACTTGTAAAATCCAAATACATGCTTTATACCCTCTGAATGTAATGGTTATGATGCATTTTATAATATTTAAACATGCTACTAGCTGGTACATTTTACTACAATTAAACTGTACATTAGTATGGGCTGTTTTTTGGTGGCAGAGGTTGACAGTTGATACATAGTACTGTATTTTTTATGATTTTGTTCTTTAAGGAAAGCCATCCAGTTAGATCACAACAAACCATTGCTGGTGCCTGCAGGTCAAGATTCCTTGCAGCTGATTGGTAGGAATTAGATCACATGGCCTTCTAGTATAATTTATAATATTTCTGCTTATAAAGTGAGCAAAAGTCTAGCATCATTTCGGCAAGATTATTGTTTTGTCTAGAAAGATTTACAGAATAATATAATTAGTAAGACATAGTATCAAAAGGCAACTATATAGCAAATTCGTGTCAAAACTTAATTTTCTTAATTTCTTGCATAATAATGATATTGATTTCTTTTTAGTAAGTTTTCAGACAATCAGTTTGTATCATTTTGACTTATGTTTCAGGAAATCCACCTTTAGCTGATGGGGACCTGGGGAATATATCTGCAAGGTAATTAAAATCACAATACACATGCAACAAAATCATTCTTTTAAACATATAGAGTAAAATAAGTTAATCATTGTATCAGCTAATTATGTTCAACATACATATGAGAAGAAATACGATGCATGACAAAAAAAAGGACAAATAATCTGCTAAAATGATTGATAATCTCTTTTCATCCAGTGTTGATGGCATGGATTTAAAGAGCTGTCTTGTAACTTAAATCCATTAATAATAACATAATCTTTTTCCAGAAATCCCATGGAATTATGGAAGCAGGCTTTTACATCACATTTCCCACAAGAGGTAACTAACTGTTAGGGTTTCTAAAAAAGATCAAATTGCAGTTGTTCCTATATTTTAAGACCACCCATTCAGCCAGAAAGATTTATGGTCCTAAGGTGAAGATGGTCTTATAATATAAGGATGGTTGAAAATATAAGCATGATACCAATGATGACCAGTCTTAATATTGAAGGAATTCTTACTAAATGAAGGACTCCTAAATTGCAAGGGCCACTCTACTTACTCTCTTCCATACTTACTCTCTTCGTGTTACTGAATTGGTGCATAATACCCAACCAGGTTCTGCAAAACACGATTGGCTGAAATTGCCGATTTTAGTCAAAACTTCAGACTGAAGTTTTTTTTTTTTTTTCGAGAACTCGACCTAGAATCTTTATGTTAATATATATTATAGGAATATTTTGTGGGTAGTGGTTACTTGTCCTGGTAGATATTTCAAAGTACAAACAGTGCATGTGTACAGATTTGGGTATTTCATTATGCAAACTGAACTGAAAAACTGAAAATGGCATAAAATTATGGGATGTCCATTTTGAATCATATACATACTGTCTGTACATTTAATGTATTCTTTGTTTCAAAGTAATATTTGTGATTTTTTTACAACCGCACTTTGCATCATTTTGGATTTTTTAAGTTCTGGCCGGAGTCCTTCAAAATACTTATAAATTTAAGTTTTGACTTACAGGTAAGTCAGATTTTTAGCCAATCACATTGCCCAGATTGGTGACTTAAGTCAAAACTTAGACTTAAGTATTTCGAGAACTACAGCCCTGTCTTCTTTGAATCTTAATTCAGAATATAAGTGATCCATCTGCCGTTGAGGACCCAGCCAAGGATATCCAGTATAAGGAAACAGCAGTCGATAGCATGCGGCTGCAGAAAGATGAGGTAAATGTAATAATAATTTTGTGAGACTACCATTATATTCAATAAGTCTAAGCTCCACATTTGATGTTATTACAAAAACTTGTACTTTGGGAAGTGCATTTCCTGGTACATGTATTGACTAACTGCATAAAATCTTATTGTATGTGTTCATGTATGTCCACATTGTCAAGACTGTTTTCAACCAAAACCATTAAGAGTAGAATATATATACATTTGTAATATTAAGTACATATGTACAGTATATGCCAGGATAACTAATCTAGGTATTTTTTGTTATACCAGGAGCTGGAACACTACAGAAGGCTGTCCGAAAGGCGGATGCGAGAAATACAGAAACATGGCCTAGTGCAATGATCTCATAGCTTGAACGGTTTCCGATAGACACATTTTCACCTGTCAGAAGAAACTTTCACTCTTCACTTTTGACATGGCCCACTTCATCATTGTGATAAAATTGCAGGAAGATGCATTCCATTTAGATATTTGTTGAAAAGGGTGTTTTGGGTGGGTGGGTGGGGAGTGGGGACACGTACCATATGAACCCTATCACGTTTGCATATACTGGTTAATAAACTTTTTATAACATGACATTTTCTCATGTTGTGATGATATACATGAGCATTCCATGGTATATGGAGTACTGACTGTGCACATTTTCTACTGGATCCAGGCTGTAGTATGGATGCTGTGGCACACGGCATCTCAAGCCATAGCATGCCAGGGCACCCTAGGAGTGACGGGATGCCAAATGACATGCAAATTAGCTGATGCATACCATTATCACATCATATCAAAAATATCTGTGATGTCACAAATCGCCTCCCATACCATGCCAAACACAGAGGGAGCACAGAGGCACATTCCAGATATGCTCTTGGCAGTTATAACCACCAATGTTTTATAAAGAAAGGTGTTATAGCTAATTGTACTAGGAATATATTTTCATGGAATATATGTACCATGCAGGATGCTACAATCTGCTTATATCTTGAAGAAAAAGTGACGCATAATATAAAAGTATAATATATGTATTGCATTGATTCAGGTAATAAAAGCCATGGTCCATTGTCATGAGCCATATCACCAATGTGCACCATGAACACCATAGTAGAATGGTACAATACAGTTCTTATGATTGATTGATTGATTGGTTTATTTCTAATCTATCTTAACCACACCGCTCATGCAGTCCCTTAGGAATTATGCATAGTTTCACCACAAAGTTACATTTTTTTCCTGTGTGTGTAACATGCCATATTTTTATGCCATGAAATACATGTTAATGGCAGATAACAGATGTACTTGGTGAAACAGTTGTTCTGCTTCATTGGCTGGAAACTTTCTGTGCATACACAATGCATGTGCACAAGTATGACTGCACTGTGCATATATTGTTATTGTGGAGAAGCTGATGACAATTAATTTTTCACACTACCACATAACCCACATGTGGTTGTTAACACTTTTGGTGCCTATGGTTGTATAAATTTCTAGAGCACCTTTATATTTGCAAAATAAACTATATTAAAGGCACTTGTGCCATAAGCACAACCCTATGGAACAGCTGTGGCATTACCCAAACTTTACACATACATTTGTATACCTATGGGTGAATTGTTGTCAGGAGCATACCCAATTAATTAATTGTAGATATTTATTGTGATGTGGTATAATCTATTGTTGTGGGTCATATATGTTGAGAAATAAACACCTGTGGAAACTTGATATTTTGAACTGATTTCATTTTGACATTTTTTTACTAACCACTATGTTTATATCACGAGCAGTATTTCTCTAATGTATACTTGCGTATAATGAATATGTATCATTATGAAATTATCTGTGACATTCATTCATGCTCTATAAAAGTTACCTTATGAAATACATACCTTGATAAATAATGTTTTGTACATTTATTGATTATTGGAAAGTATTAAGTGTGTTTTTAGGGGTGGAGTCCATTAAGGGACAAAAGAAGAGAAAGATACCAGTTTGAAAGGTAACACTTTTTTCTGATTTTCACACATAACCGTAATCTTTATATTAAAATATGAAACAGATAAACACTAATTATATTAAAATGTGATAGCACAGGGATATAAATAAATAAATAGCTCATGATGGGCAATCCTTATATGGGATGGGGGGGGGGGGAGTGTCATCTATGGAAGAAGGGTGCTCCCATGCTAGAACAAAAAAAAAAAAAAAAAAAAAAAAAAAAAAAAAAAAATGATTTTTTTACAATCAAAATTTTAGAATGGTCCTGGTTAATTTAAAATTTGGTTTTTTTATTAATTGTTAACAACAATTTAAATAT
>JAAUYG010085608.1_pt1 | contig 10371 bp, 6 predicted proteins | sample 7278091 | NCBI WGS metagenome assembly JAAUYG01 (sample SAMN14350201, study PRJNA611818) | marine sediment metagenome | isolation source: surface marine sediment (0.6m) | place: French Polynesia: Moorea | collected 2018-08
GAAGGCCGGGCCGCCGCGAAGGAGATCACGGCCTTCGCCCTCTCCAGCTTCTTTCTCGGCCAGCCCGCCCGGCAGGGCCTGCTGCTCGGCTACGCCGCCCTCACCGCAGCCGAGATCGAGGCCGGGGTCGCGCGGCTGGCCGAGGTCCTGGAGGCATGACGACGCTCCTTGGGGTTAGAGGTAGGCCTCCGACTCCGCCTGCAGCATCCGGGTGAAGGCCCGGCGGTCGTCCTCCCACCTGGCGAGCGCCGCGTAGGGCGCCCGGGTCGCGAAGGCGCGCGGACGCATCTCCCGCCGGGCCGCGGCCAGGCGGCGGCCGACCCGCTGCTGGTGCTCGTGGCGCAGCCGGCGCAGGTCCAGCGCCAGCGGGGCCATGAAGGACCAGCGCGAGACCAGTCCGCTGTCGTCCCGACGGCAGAAGGCGAAGAGCGCGCCCTCCAGCTCGTCGACCAGCCGGCGCCGCAGAGCCAGGCCGCGGCTGCCGCCCGCCTCTCGAAGGATCTCGAAGAGACGCTCGGGGAAACGGACCGCAAGCACCCCGAAGCGCTGGCCGCCGACCTCGTAGCTCCGGCAGCGGTCGAGCCGGAGGAAGCGGCCCTGCCGGTCCTGAAACAGCGTGACGAACCAGTCCCAGGTGTCGTCCGACATCGTCCTGAGGCCCGACTTGGCGTCGCTGTAGAAGCTCGCCAGGCAGGGATTGTCGTTGGCGCTGATCCTGCCGTCGATCTCCCTTTGGATCAGGTCGCGCAGGCTTCGCTCCGCCGGCCAGCCCTGCGGGTTCGCGAGGTCCAGGGGGCGGAAGGTGATGCCGGCGTTCTCGCGGTCTCCGACGATGTCCAGACCCATGTCCCGAATGAAGGCCGCGACATACTTGCCGTAGCGGGGCGCGACCGGGCCGTTCGCCTTGCCCTTGATCTGGACCACCTGGCGGCTGCCGAGGATCTCGAGGGTCACGTGGGGCCGGTTCCGGCGGTCCCGCAGGGAGACGATGTCGCTGCCGTGATCCACCTCGTAGCCGTAGTCGCCGACGCAGTGGCGCATGCGATTGCCCTCGATGGCCAGGTCCTTCTCGCTGCTCAGCAGGGCGAAGCGATAGCCGTCGTCGAAGTCCAGCAGCGTGTTGTCCAGCGCCGGCCCCTCGCGCTCGGCGACGAGCGTGCGGAAGCGGTGCGCGGCCGCGACGGCATCCGGAAAGGCGATGCGGTCGAGGCGCGTGTAGCGGGCGCTGCCCTTGAGGCTGAAGAAGTAGAGCGCGATCGCGTGGAGTTCCGACTCCAAGCGGCGTCCGCTCGGCCCGTCCAGGTCCAGCCAATAGACGCCCTGCGGCAGGGCCGCCTCCAGCCACTGCGGAACCGGGCCCTGCCGGGGGGTGACCCCTCGGGAGTCGGCGCCGTTGCGCCAGGCGATGGCGAACTGGCCCCGGTCGTCGCAAGACCGGCTCGCGATCCGCAGGACCCGTCCGACGGCATGGAACTCCTTCAGGATCCAGCGCCGCGCCACGCGGTCCAGCCACTGCCGAATCGGCTTTTCGTCCTCGGGCACGTCGATCCAGCTCAGAAAGCGATCGAGGTCCCAGGTGTTGAGAATGTTCCTGTTGTTCATCGTCTTGCCCGTCGTCCTGCCGCGGCGTCGGACTCCCGAGCCTCGAGGACGAGGCGTCGAGGCAACGCCAAGGACACCTCGGGCTCATCGCCCGTCGGGTCCGGCGGTCTCGTTTCGATCTGTGCGGATTGGCGCCCGGCCGCTGGCCGTGGCGCTAGGACAAGCTAACGACGGCTAAGCGGCTCGGAAGCCAACCACGGTTTCATCGCTCTGCGTGGTTGATCCCACATGGGGTCTCGCTTCCTTTCGCTTCGTCCCTCGACGGGACGCCGGCACCGCCTCGGCACCGGGACGCAGGTTCTAGCCGAAAGCGCGTCGGGAGTCCACAGGCCGTGTGGGGTTTTGCCGAGCTTTTCAAACGCCGGCAGAGCGTCTAAGAGCTTTGTTAACCATAGCCGGATTGAATCGATTCGCAGAGCCGCCGATTCGCTCTCCCCTCGCGGTCCCCGGGCCCGGCGGCGCCAGTGAACACAAGAGATTCGGAGATGATCGGGCCTTCGACGAAGAAAGCCCTTTTGCGCCACTCGCTTCCCGGCGGCGCTCTGCTTTTCGTCTTGATCGCCATCGCTTCTGACTGGATCTGGCGGGCCGAGGAGCTCTCGGCCACGGGCCTGCTGGCCGCTGTTTCCAAGTCACTCCTGGTCCTCGGCCTTTGCGCGCTCGGGGTCTACCTGCTGGTCTGGCGACTCGGGCCCGCCTTCGGCCTCCATCTCGGGCGCTGGGGCAGCGATGCCGCCCTCCAGGCCTTCATCGAGGCCAAGCGGCGCCGGCTCTTGCGCCTGCGCGGCAGCCGCCGGCCCCTGGCCCGGGGGCGGGCGCAGTTCCTGCTCGGCCGGGCGCTCGGCGAACTCGGGACCCGCGGCAGCGATGTCAATGTTCTGCGGCAGGCGGCCGAGGCCTTCCGTCAGGCGCTGCCGGCCCTGCGCGCTGCCGGCCGGGATGCGAAATGGGCGCTGACCCAGCGGGAGCTGGCGGCCACCCTCCTCCAGCTTGGCCGGAGCGAGACCGGCCGGGCCTCCCTGGAGGCGGCCGAAGCGGCCCTGCGCGCCGCCGCCGAGGTCGATGACGGCGCGGAGAGCATCCCGGAGCGGCGCGAGCGCCGCGCCCTGCTCTGCGCCGTCCTGACCCGGCTCGGTCGCCTCGAGGCCGGGACCGCGGTCCTCGCCGAGGCCGCCGCGGTCGGCCAGGCGGGGCTGGCCTCCGAGGCGGAGGGCGAGCCGCCGGCGGCCGGTGTCCGCTCGCGGATCAACCTGTCCCGGGCCTTGGCATTCCTGGGCGCACGCGAGATCGGCGGCGAGCGGCTGGAGGAGGCCGCAAGCCTGGCGCGGGAAGGCCTGCGGATCATCGCCGAGGGCGGCGACGAGAGCCTGGGTAGGGAAGAGGCGATCGAAGGGCGGGCGCGGCTGCTCGGCACCCTGGGCCAGGCGCTGCGTTGCTTGGGCGAGCGGCGCGGCGACCCGGAGATGCTGGGCGAGGCCGTGGAGCGCCTGCGCGCAACGATCCCACTGAGAACCGCCAGGAACGCCTATGACTGGGCGATCGTGCAGGACGAGCTGGCGCGCGCCCTCCTGGCCCTCTGTGTCCGCACGGCGAGGCCCGAGCTCCTGACCGAGGCCTATTCGGCCAGCGATTCGGCGCTGAGCATCCTGACCCGGGACAGCTATCCCTTCGACTGGGCCGTCGCTTTGTCCACGCGGGCCGTGAGCTTGGGCGCCCTGATCGAGAGCGAGGCGACCCTGCGCCGCGCCGGCGAGGACCTGCAGGCCGCTCTGGACATCTTCGATCAGATCGACGCGCCGCTGCAAAGCCGGCAGTGCCGCCGCGACCTCGATCGGATCATGGCCGTGCTGGCGCGCAATCTTCCCCGAGAGGCGCAGGGCACGGCCGAGGCGCCCGTGCCCTGCGGTCCGATGAAACCCCGCGCGGCCTAGAGCGTGAATCAGCCTCCAGCTCGCTGGAACAGATCGAGATCGCCCTAGACTGGTTCAGTCCAAGGCGCTCTCGATCTGGCGCACCTTCCGATCAGGCGCGAAGGTCTCCGATAGGGAAGTGCCCTAACACCTTGAAGTTAGGGCGTTAGATCCGGCCAGATGGATCGCAAAGCGATTACATCTGGCCGGAAACGACCTAGCGGTTCATCCGGTTGTCGACCAGGTCGGTGACCACGCTGGGATCGGCCAGGGTCGAGGTGTCGCCCAGGTTGCTGTAGTCGTTCTCGGCGATCTTGCGCAGGATGCGGCGCATGATCTTGCCGGAGCGGGTCTTGGGCAGGCCCGGCGCCCACTGGATCAGGTCGGGCGAGGCGATCGGGCCGATCTCCTTGCGCACCCACTGGACCAGCTCCTTGCGCAGCTCCTCCGAGGGTTCCTCCCCGGCGTTCAGGGTCACGTAGGCGTAGATGCCCTGGCCCTTGATGTCGTGGGGATAGCCGACCACGGCCGCCTCGGCGACCTTGTCGTGGGCGACCAGGGCGCTCTCGACCTCGGCGGTGCCCATGCGGTGGCCGGAGACGTTGATGACGTCGTCGACCCGGCCGGTGATCCAGTAGTAGCCGTCCTCGTCGCGGCGGCAGCCGTCGCCGGTGAAGTACTTGCCGGGATAGGTCGAGAAGTAGGTCTGCACGAAGCGCTCGTGGTCGCCGTAGACCGTGCGCATCTGGCCCGGCCAGGAATCGGCGATGCAGAGGTTGCCCTCGGTCGCGCCCTCCAGGACCTTGCCGTCGCCGTCCACGATCTGCGGCTGGACCCCGAAGAACGGCCGGGTCGCCGAGCCGGGCTTGAGCGGCGTCGCCCCGGGCAGCGGGGTGATCAGGATCCCGCCGGTCTCGGTCTGCCACCAGGTGTCGACGATGGGGCAGCGCTGGTCGCCGACCAGCTCGTGGTACCACATCCAGGCCTCGGGGTTGATCGGCTCGCCGACCGTCCCCAGCAGGCGCAGGCTGCTGCGGTCGGTCGCCTTGACCGGCCCGTCGCCTTCGCGCATCAGGGCGCGGATCGCGGTCGGCGCGGTGTAGAAGCTGTTGACCTTGTGCTTGTCGCAGACCTGCCAGAAGCGCGAGGCGTCAGGATAGTTGGGCACGCCCTCGAACATCAGGGTGATCGCGCCGTTGGCCAGCGGCCCGTAGATGATATAGCTGTGCCCGGTCACCCAGCCGACGTCGGCCGTGCACCAGTAGACCTCGCCGTCGTGGTAGTCGAAGACGTACTGGTGGGTCATCGAGGTGTAGACCATGTAGCCGCCGGTCGTGTGCAGCACGCCTTTCGGCTTTCCGGTCGAGCCCGAGGTGTAAAGGATGAACAGCGGATCCTCGGCGTTCATCTCGGCCGGCGGACAGTCCGGCGAGGCGGCCTCGGTCAGCTCGTGGTACCAGACGTCGCGGCCGTCGTTCCAGTCGACGGCGCCGCCGGTGCGCTTGACCACGACGCACTTCTTGACCGAAGGGCAGGAGGCCAGGGCCAGGTCGGTGTTCTTCTTCAGGGGCACCTTGCGGCCGCCGCGCAGGCCCTCGTCGGCGGTGATGACGACGTTGGAATCGCAGTCCTGGATCCGGCCGGCCAGGGAGTCCGGCGAGAAGCCGCCGAAGACCACGGAATGGATCGCGCCGACCCGGGCGCAGGCCAGCATCGCCACCGCCGCCTCGGGGATCATCGGCATGTAGATCGTGATCCGGTCGCCCTTCTGGACGCCGATCTCCTTCAGGCCGTTCGCCAGGCGGCAGACCGCCTCGTGCAGCTGCCGGTAGGTGATCTTCTTGTCGTCCTTGGGGTCGTCGCCCTCCCAGATGATCGCGGTCTGGTCGCCGCGGGTCTCCAGGTGCCGGTCCAGGCAGTTGTGGGCGGCGTTGAGGGTGCCGTCGTGGAACCATTTGATGTGGACGTCGCCCGGGCCGTAGGACACGTCCTTGACCTTGGTGAAGGGCTTGAACCAGTCGATGCGCTTGCCGTGCTCGCCCCAGAAAGCCTCCGGGTCGGCGATCGACTGCTCGTACATCTTGAAGTAGGTCGCCTCGTCGGCCCAGGCCCGCTCCGCCCAGGACTCGGGAACGGGAAAGACGTGGTGCTCCGTCATGCTTCTTGGCCTCCCTGCTGAGGATCGCTTCGCCGCCGGAGGCTAGCACCCGGCCGCCGCTTTCCCTTTGTCATAGGTCAAGTCTTCCAGCTTATTCTGGGCAAGACGCGGCAAAAGACAAGGGGCCGGCACGTCCGCGCGCCAAGGCCGCGTCAGCGGGCGCCCGCCGGCCGAACGCCGCTGCGCGCTGGAAAGGCAAGGGTGTGGGTCGCGACCGGTCGGCCCTCGGGTCCCGATTTCGACGGCCCGATCCCTTCCCGCTCGAGGGTTCATCGCAAATTAACCTTATTACCCCAAAATATCTAATAACTCGGGGCATAAGTCCCTTTTAGGGCTATCTGAATGATCTCCACTCTGCAGCGAAGCTTCGTCTGGAAGCTGATTCTTCCGGTGCCGATCGCCCTGGTCGTCAGCATTCTCGCGATCTGGGTTCTGGTCCCACGGTCCGTTGCCGACAACGTGCGCGCCGACGCGGTGCGCTCCGCCACGCAGATCGCGGAGCAGTTCAAGACGATCCGCGGCTACTACACCAAGAACGTGGTCAAGAAGGTCCTGGCCCAAGGCGCCATGAAGCCCTCCTTCACTCATAAGGGCGAGCCGGGTTCGATCCCGCTGCCTGCGACCTTCATTCACGATATGAGCGAGCTGCTGAAGGAAAAGGACACCAGCGTCACGCTGTACAGCGCCTTTCCCTTCCCGGTCCGCGGCGACCGCCAGCTGGACGACTTCGAGGCCGAGGCCTGGCGGTCCCTCACCGCCGACCCGGAGAGGACCTACGTCCGCCAGGAAATGCGCGGCGGCCAGGAGGTCGTGCGGGTCGCGGTCGCCGACCGCATGGTCGCCGAGGCCTGCGTCTCCTGTCACAACTCTCACCCGGATTCGCCGAAGACCGACTGGCGCCTCGGCGATGTCCGCGGGGTCCTGGAAGTTGTCACCGTGATCGACGACCAGCTCGCCGCGGGGGCCGCCCTGAGCCGCAACATCGTCCTCGCCTCGATCGCCGGTGGCCTCCTGCTCGTCCTGGTCTGCCTGACGGCCGCGCGTTCGGTCGCCACACCGCTGAGGAGAATGACCCAGGTCATGGCCCGCCTCGCCGACGGCGACGGCACGGCCGAGGTTCCGGGCCTGAGCCGCAAGGACGAGATCGGCGCCATGGCCGGAGCCGTGGAGGTCTTCAAGGCGAACGCGGTCGAGAAGGCGCGGCTGGAGGCCGAGCGCGCCGAGCAGGAACGGCGCCTGCAGGAAGAGAAGCAAGCGGCGGTCGGAGAGCTGGCCGACCTCTTCGAGGCCAACGTCAAGGGCGTCGTCGGAGATCTCACCTCGGCCTCGGGAGAGATGCAGAGCACGGCGAACTCGATGACCAAGTCCGCCGAGGAGTCGAGCCGCCGCGTGGAGACGGTGACGGCGGCGACGGTGCAGGCCGATGCCAGCATGCAGACGGTGGCGGGCGCCGCGGAGGAGCTCACCAAGTCGATCGAGGAGATCGGCCGCCAGGTGACGCATTCGACGCAGGTGACCAGCTCGGCAACCCGGCAGGCGACGGAGACCAACAGCCAGGTCGCCGGGCTGGTGGACGCGGCCCAGGAAATCGGCAAGGTCGTGAGCCTGATCTCCGACATCGCCGAGCAGACGAATCTGCTCGCCCTGAACGCGACCATCGAGGCCGCCCGCGCCGGCGAAGCCGGCAAGGGCTTCGCGGTCGTCGCCGGCGAGGTGAAGAACCTGGCCGCGCAGACCGCCAAGGCGACCGACGAGATCGGCGGTCAGATCACCGGCATCCAGCAGGCGACCACGACCGCCGCCACGGCGATCGAAGAGATCGCCAAGACGGTATCGGGACTGAGCGAGGTCTCGACCACCATCGCCTCGGCGGTCGAAGAGCAGGGTGCCGCGACCCAGGAGATCGTGCGCAACATCGAGCAGGCCGCGACCGGCATCCGCGAGATCTCCGAGAACATGGCGAGCGTCGGCGAAGCGGCCCGGAGCTCCGGCACCTCCTCGGCCGCCGTGCTGCAGGCCGCCACCCAGATGACCGAGCACTCGACCAAGCTCGACCAGGAGGTCCACAAGTTCCTCTCCACCCTGACGGCGGCCTAGAGAGGCGTTGACGGAAATCGGCGCCGATCGGTCTTGGCAATAGCCTGCGCTGGCGCCGGGCTTATCTCGACGGAGGGGCCGGCAAGACAATCAGGTCTTGCGCGCCTTCGATAACCGTCTTCATGGCCGAGGTCATGCGCAGCGGGTTCCAGACGAGCTGGGTCTCGACCTCGGGCGCCGGCGGTTCCAGGTCGCGGTAGATCACGCCCCTGCGTTGCAGCGTCATGAAGCTGCGCGGCCCCAGCGCCACGCAGCCGGTCGTGGCGATGACGAAAAGGATGGTCGCGATCTGGCTGACCTCCTGATCGATCCGCGGCTCGAACCCGGCGGCGCGGTAGAGCTGGTTGTAGAAATCGTGTGCTGTCGGCTCATAATCGCGGCCGAGATTCAGGATCGGCTCGGCCTCCAGCTCCGCGATCGCGACCCTTGGCCGCCCCGCCAGCGGATGCGCCGCGGGCAGCAGGCAGATCACCGGCTCCCGGAAGACCGTCTCGAAGCGCAGGTCGGGGAAGCGGCGCGCCGAGCGCATCAGGCCGAGGTCGATCGTGCCGTCGGCCAGCGCCTGAAACTGCTCCTGGGCCGTCATCTCCCGGAAGGTGAAGCGGAGGTCGGGTGCCTGCGCGTGGACTCGCTCGATCAGGCGCGGCATGACCTCGAAGGTCGCGGCGCCGATCAGGCCCACGGTCACGTCGCCGCGCCGGCCATCCTGGATCGCGCGGGCGCTGTCCACCGCCCGGGCCAGCCGTCGCAGGATCTCCTTCGCCTCCGGCAGGAAGACCCGTCCGCCGTCGGTCAGCTCGACCCGCCGGTTGCTGCGCCGGAACAGGGGGAAACCGAGGCGCTGCTCCAGGTCCCGGACCTGCTGGCTGACCCCGGACTGGGTCGCGCCCAGGCGCGCGGCGGCGCGGCGGAAATGGAGCTCCTCGGCGACGGCGCAAAAGGTCCGGAGCAGTCTCAGATCCACCATCTGGTTCATGAAAAATGATCAATCATTCAGATCAAATAATTAGAAGTGATCATAAGACTTGATCATATCCGGCGGCAAGGCTCACAAACGGAGAGACGAGACGATGACACGCAGGCAACTCGCCGGCGCCCTCGCGTCGGGCCTTCTGTTCGCGAGCGCCGCTGCCGCCACGGCGGAGCAACGCGCCGCGCCCCTGGACTTCCAGGGCCGCATGCTGCTGTCGGTTTCGGACGCGGATATGCTGGCCTCGGCCTATGTCGACCGCCGCCTGGGTCCGCGGGAAGGCCGCGACAGCCTCAGCGTGGTGCCGCTCGGCGGCCACGCCCGGGACCTCCAGGCGCACGAGATCGAGGCCAGCAACTCGGTGGCCGGCCCGCCGGTCGCCCTGGCGGCGACCCCGGACGGCCGCCATGCCTTCGTGGTCGAGACCTGGGCGTCCCGGCCCGAGGGCCCCGCCGAGGCGCAGACCTTCGCCGACCTGCGGCACGGTGACCGGATCGCGGTGGTCGACCTCTCGACCCCGAGCCGACCCCGGATGGTCCAGAACCTGACCCTGGCCGAGCGTCCGGACTCGGTCAGCGTGAACGCGGCCGGGACCCTGCTGGCCGTGACCTTCCATCCGGCGGGCGCCGGGCGCGAGCGACCGCTCGCCCTGATCCCCTTCGACGACGGCGAGCTCGGGACGCCGATCTACGTCGAGGTCCCGGGGCTGCCCGAAGGCAACCGCCTGATCCACGCGGAATGGCATCCGGAAGACGACACCCTGGCCCTGGTCGACTCGAGCGACGCCCGGGTCTCCTTCTCGCGGGTCTCCGCGGCGGGCGAGGGTTTCCGGCTCGACGCCTGGGGCAACGGCGTCCAGATCGGCAAGGCGCCCTACATGGCGCGCTTCACCCCCGACGGCCGGCACCTCATCGTGAACAACCTCTATTGGGGCCCGGACGTCGAGGGGACCTGGAACGAGGCGCCGCGCGGCGACCTCGTCTCGATCCGGCTCGAGGCCGGGCAGGCGGCCGACGGCGGTCCGCGCCACGCCCTGGTCTCGCGGGCCATGGCCGGCGTCAGCCCGGAGGGCCTGGCGATCAGCCCGGACGGCCGCTTCGTCGTGACCACCAATCTGGAGCGCAGCTACCTGCCCTACGACGACGACCGCATCACCTGGTTCAGCAGCCTGACCCTGATGACCCTGGACCCGGAAAGTGGGCAGCTGACCCGGATCGGCGACTTTCCCTACGACGGCATCCTGCCCGAGGCGGCGGCCTTCGACGCCTCCGGCCGCTACCTCGCGGTGGCCACCTACGATCACTTCGACGATCGGATCGCCGGGGGCTCCATCGACTTCTGGCGCCTCGCCGTCGATCCGCTCGACCCCAAGCCGGTCCTGGTCAAGACCAACCACAGCGTCCCGGTGACCCGCGGCGCCCACTCCTTGGTCCTGGTGCGGTAGAGCGCTTTGGCGCTTGGCCGAGCGTCCGGGGCTCAGCTGTCGCTGGGCCCCTCGGCCGTTGGCCCGAGGTGTACCGCGCCGTCTTCTGCCAGCCAGACCGCCACGGCGGTCAGGCTCGCCCCGGCGCAGGGCCCGGCGACGCAGTAGCCGTCCTCGATGCGGAACAGGGCGCCGTGGGTGTGGCACATGA
>JAAUYG010039441.1_pt1 | contig 10370 bp, 4 predicted proteins | sample 7278091 | NCBI WGS metagenome assembly JAAUYG01 (sample SAMN14350201, study PRJNA611818) | marine sediment metagenome | isolation source: surface marine sediment (0.6m) | place: French Polynesia: Moorea | collected 2018-08
AGTAGTAGTAGTAGTAGTAGTAGTAGTAGTGTGGTGGTGGTGGTGGTGGTGGTGGTGGTGGTGGTGGTTGTAGTAGTAATAGTACGGTAGTAGTAGAAAGTAGCAGTAGTGGTAGCAGCAGCAGCAGCAGCAGCAGCAGTAGTAGTAGTAGTAGTAGTAGTAGTAGTAGTAGGAGGAGGAGGAGGAGGAGGAGGAGGAGCAGCAGCAGCAGCAGCAGCAGCAGCAGAAGTAGTAGTATACTTGCAAGGGTTTAATTGACCGGCATGTCGTCTGGGATTTACTAAGAGCAGAAATCCTGGTACATCAAGCTAGACATAGTTATGTAGAAGCTACATGTAGATCTAAGCAAGTTCGTGAGACATAATTATTTAATAAAGATGGTTGGTAAAATTCACCATTAAAAAACTGCAAACTGAAGTCGAATTATGACCTATATTGGGAAAACAAAGCGGATGGCAATAGCATCATTGCGTGTCGGGTCTCATCAATTAATCCCATCACAGATGCTCTAAGTGGAAAAAATGATCCCAAGCTAAGAACATGTATATGCCAGAATACACAATCAGAAGATGAGTTTCACTTCCTAATGGCATGCATAAAATTCTTATCTGAACCTGTTAAACTCTTTGCTCAAATAACCAAGATAGCACCAGTTTTGTCGGATGACCCTCCATTTTCCCAAGCTTTCAGAATGTGGAATCCATCCATCATGAATATTATACATGTAAATATACATGTACCAATGAATACTATACACGTACGTGCAATACAAAACATACGTATATGTTGATATCCGGTTGTAGGTATATTTTTTTTATTTCTTAATGTATTTTGTTGTTGCAAGTATTGCGAATGCTTTGGAACAACAATCTCGTTTGTAATCTGATACAATGGTGGAAAGGTAAAAGAACCAGTGGATTCCAGGGTGTCGTAGCGATAATTACAACACCAGGTTGATAAAAAACTATCATGTCATCGTGTTACTGATGTATGTCAGGCATGGGATTAACTCGGTATTGCAAATGTGGCATGGTATTAACTCGGTATTGTAAATATGGCATGGGATTAACTCGATATTGCAAATGTGGCATGGGATTAACTCGGTATTGCAAAATTTAATGTGGCATGGAATTAACTCGGTATTGCAAATACAGCATGGGGTTAGCTCGGTATTGCAAATGTAGCATGAGATTAACTCTGAATGGCAAATGTGGCATGGGGTTAACTCGGAATAGCAAATGTGGCATGGGATTAACTCGGAATTGCAAATGTGGCGTGGGATTAACTTGAAATTCCAGCGTGAAGAGTTTTAGCAGAAGCTTTCCAGCGACGTGTGATATGGGTCTGGTTTTTTTTTTTTTTTTTTTTTTAGAATGTACGTACCTTACATGTACATGCTTACTATGTGTCTGTTCATCCCTTTTTGTGTGTTTACGCGCCCTTGAGCTTCTTATCTCACCTCCAGGGCACGAGACTCGGGTAACGATATCCTTCGTGTAGTCTATGTTTTGTCGCATCCTTTCTTGCCCCAGTGGCGTGTTGGTTCAATCCAATAAGAGCCCAGCACGTCGTCGTTCTATGTATAATTTATGCTGAGATAGCTTTTCGCGTACGTGCGAACAGTACCTGCACAATTTTGGGGTAAATTATTCTCTCGATGGTCGCGCATTTAAATGTAATAATATTTGTATGTCTTGATAAAAAGTTGCAGCTTAAGTACATTACATGATGGAAAAAAACATGCTCCTTAATTAGCCACAGTAAATAACCCAAACCAAAATTTTGTGGAAAGTGTTAAGACATTAGCACGAAATTTCCATAAGGCCATGTAGATCTGACAAGAGCGCGTACAATGTAGTTGTTGGTGCTGAGCTTTCTTACTGAATATCAGGGAAACTGACGGTAAACATACACTAAAAGACACGATTTTAACGCTCATCTGTATTACAGCGGCTTCCTTACTGTTGGTTGAGAGTAAACAAAACAAATAGCATATTAAAGTGTTATTCAAAGTAGGTAAAACATGTTGACAATAACATTTGGTAACATTGGTACATGAAGGAATGTCACAGAAGTATGCTTACATGGATGACATAAACTAATAAAACGAACAGGAGAGGGGCTAAAGGAGGGTTACCGTGGATGATCACCTTTGTAGACGATATAATACAATTTTCAAGTAACATGGTGTTGATGATATGACATGCAGTGTTATTACAGGAATAAAAGTTAAACCCTCTGAAGCTTATTTGCATATATGTATTCTGCTAGGCTAAGCATCCCGTGGAAACGAAAAAGCAATACACGGCATCATTTACTAGTTTCAGTCAAAACTTACCGTACATTCCGGAAAAATATATGTGTATACCTAAAATAACGATTCTTATCAGGATCTATAAGTTAAGCCACCCATTAAGATTAATAGAAACCACAGTGAATATAAGATTTTTTAACTGGTTGCTATGTTGGGATCTACGTATACAATGTAATTGTACTTTTATCACGAGCATATTGAGCAATTGAGTAGGAAACGCGTCAGAACATGCGATTCTGGTTTTGCTTTGGGACAACCCAGATGTTAAGCAACATATAATTAATTTCTTCACATCTCGAGGTATTCGTCTGATCTGTTGCCATTCTTAAAACGGTAATACTTATTTTTCGCATAACATTACAATACATGTACATGTGCTACACGATAATACTAGTATTCCTTATTTGCTTGTGCTTTCATAGTGCTATGATTTTTTTTTGCGATGGCGAGCAGTAGCATACTGACGCCAACAGAAGACAATGCTTACTACTTTAATTTAGCATGTTGTCAGCCGGGCGAGATCGTGCCATCTGTACATGTACATTCATTATGACTTGGTGGCGCTTCTCCCTAACGAGGAACGCTCCCACATACATACATACGTGTAATGTGAGATAAACGTGTGACACTGAATGAATCTATTTTGTGAGAAGACAATATATGCCCGGCACAGGCTCGAGTCTGAAAGAAGCACATTTACGCCCTGTCTGTATTGAACAGTGGGCGTCCCCGTTTACCCACGGGCTGTGTGTGCCTCTTTCGTTGCCAGCACGTACCGACAACGCACCGCGTACATTATTATCATTTCCAAGGCATGTTTTGGGAACATATTGAACTGGTTGACACCGCTTACCGACGGCACGAACTAAAAGGTTTCCCGGACGAACAAAAAATCCATGTCTGCGTGCCCGTGTACTGGTGCCTTCCGCACGCACAGTTTGACCTCCCACGTATGGCCTCTACCACGTGGCATCATTCATTTCCATTCAAGCAGCGAGAGTGTTGAAAATACGTGGCCAGTCTTTGCTGTCGTAGTAAATTCTGTATAGTACTATACTGTTTCAAGTGTTGTAACACTTAGATGGCGTATAGACAGAGTTTTTGATCACAAATTGACAGGCGTATGGACAGTTTTGGGCACAGATTGACATAGGACGAGAGAACAGCAGGCACGAGGAACTTCGGTATTAAGGTATGCTTTAACGGGATTACATACACGTATGTCTTGGGGAGTTTTGTACCGCCTATAAAGGTGTAAACTGCTTGTCAGGATGTCAATTCTCCATATACTGTTCACGTACATCACGTACACATCTTGGTAGATGTATACTATTATAGTATAGTACCCTTATATAAAATATAGTATATGTTATATAAGAGTGTATAAGGCTGTAATATATATAAGTGTCGGTTACAGTGGCAATCAGAAGCTACTGGCACCGGTGCTTAGTTATAGGACCGATCCCCTGAGTTATTTTGACCGCTGACACACATACAGTAACATGACCCTGGTCAACAGTGAATACACTTTTAATGCCTTAAATGTACATGTATACTACAGTTTTTGTTACATGAGAGGAATGGCCGAGAAAGGGAACTTATGCACCACCACCAAGATGGGCCTCTGACCACAGTATACACAAATCTGGAATCTTTACAAGTGCATTCAAATTTCACATGCATTATTATGCAGCCTTATTCTACCCATAGGTTCGAGAATTCACACATTCATTTGATGGAAACGATGTATAATATAGACAAAGTTTACATGTACATCAATACTAGGAATATGATCCACTCGATCTCAGGGTCAAGTCAGCTTTTCCGTTAATTCAGTCACTGAAACACAATGTAGGCCACTCCTCCACTACAGCGCCAGGCTTGTTATTGAAAGGTCGTCTGGAGGACAGTCAGGCAATGTGACACTGTGACATTGGTTGTTTTGCAATGTTTTTTTTATCTTTCTCGACCAATCTCCCATTTAGTTAATATTGTTTCCCGCCATCGCCGGGAGATAAATGTTGTTATATGTTGCACCAGCATGTACAGTGGAACCTGGCAATTAGGGACACCCAAAGGACTGTCAAAACTGTCCTGAATTCTGAGGTGGTCTTATTTCTCCGGTCCATTTCTATGTAATGAATAGACCTAGGGACTGACGTAGCTGTCCTTAATTCCCAGGTTGTCCGTATGTCTCAGGTGGTCTTAAAGACTGTATGTCATTATGTTACGGCAGATAAGCAGAGAGTGACAGGTGACAGACTGAGACAGCCAGCTAGCTTCTCCTTGTCCCCCAAGCCGTCAGCGCGCGCCGCTGATTTCCCCTCTCCCTCGGGGACGGGTGCTATCTTCCCCGCCACCTGGATACCAGGCGGATCCCGGGGTCCATTGTCATTCAGAGCGGCGAGTCAAATCAACACCCAATAGAAGTCGGATAAGTGGCATCGTTCGGCAAGAGTGATGGTCCTCCCTCAGAAACAATATACAGAATCCTCGGGGTGAGGCAACTGCGGGGTAAGACACCGAGCGGTTCTCGGGCAGGCGGAGAAGCTTGTTTGGCATGCGGCAAGGCTACTTAGGGCAATCATAATGACAATAATGTCAGAGACATGGGGTGGGGGTAGGGGGACCCAGGGTGGGAGTGGAGAGAGGGGACATGTCGCTTTCTGCTCTGTCACAGATGGCAGGCGCCAGATCACTTTAATTTACTGATTCGCAATGGGAAGAGGTCTCCCGGCCTTGGGATTCCCTGCTCACATCTACCATACAACAAGTCAAACACTCGTTACGACCCAGAGATGGCAGCAATGTCAAGCCTGATATGATCTGCTCGTCTTGAGGGGCTTCCTTAATCATATGTTAATATTGGCTTGTGGTTCTGGCTGCCCATGAAAAAAATATATATGTGCTGTGAAACTGACTCTATAGTCCTTGTATACAAGGTACTGTTCATGTCTGCTGGACCGGACGAATTCTATGTAGGCGATATCACATAACATGTATAATGCAACTAATCATGTTTGGATTGGGTGACATTTCCTTTGTCTGTCTGTGTCAGAAATAGAGCAAGTCTGGCACGACCTAATTAGCAAATAATCTCTGTTAGGAATTCTAACAAATAGACCTGGAGCTTGTATCGCTGGACTGACGCAGTGATATATGAGATCAGGGGACATGTCATTATGAGGAATCTTGTGTTATGTGAATGTTTTTGTTAACACGACCGCAGTCATGATCATACGATACATATTTGTTTCACTGAAATTTTTCGAAATGATTCCACCTTGTGCCTAATGGTGACGTTAACGAAGCCAGTTGGAGGCGATATATACGACAGGGTAGTTAAGTTAATAAGGATTGTATTTATATTCGTTTCTCTTAAAATTTTAATGTAGCATGGTGTTAAAAAATACATACTCATGTATATGACAACCCCTGGTTGGGTTGCTCCTTCGTAAACGAAGAAAATTTTAACGACAGAGGATACTCAGAATATTTGGAATTAACATATGATTACATTAATCGTGTTGGGGCACAGAGGAGAGAGGTGGAAAATTGACGTCTGTATGTGAACTATCGCCAAAGATCGCGAAACCGAAGTGACGTTGCGTTACTCCTTCTTTGATCCGCCGATTCGCAAATATTCACCTTAAAAACAACCCCATTGAGCTGAAAGGGTTCTCGTGACGGCTTAACTGTCACATATTACGTCGAAACGAAAGAGGTCTGCAGAAAGAATGGGGGAAATGCCACCTCAGTTCGTCTATGGCCAGACTTCTGCTACGTGTAACACCGCCACTGTCCGTCTAAATGGTCGCTAACCAGCTGCTAGCTCCCGAAATGGCATGTCGTTCTAATGGCGTCGACGCGAATCAGAATGGGCCTTTTCCGACACCTTAAGGCTTATCAGTGTGGCCTGCTGGGAGTCGCCACACGCGGCCGTCATCTCGCTGTCAGCAGCTAGGGGCGGTCATTAACTAACAGCTCCCTGACCAGATGCGGCCCCGCGGAGGTCGGCAAGGCCTTTCAAGACGACGATGTCTGGCCTGGACTCAGGGGAGCTCACGTGCCACTTCAAAGAACTGAACGGGAGAGATGGATCTGGTTCGGGCCTTAGGGGAACCATGAACAGCCCAAATGACTTCACATAATATTTTTTTTGTTTGTAAGTACAGCTGTACGTCTGTGGGTACTGCATATCGTATTTTAGTGCCGAGTCATGTCTGTCAGAACAAGAACAGCTAAGAGGTGCCACAACATAAAGAATACAAATTTCTCCGCGCTGGATCAGAGACAGATTTGGTGCCACACAAGTCAAGCCAGTTCCGACCGACACACATTGCGCTAAAGAGACGACGAATCCTTGACGGGCAATTCTCAGAAAACATCCTTTAAGCCCATTGCAAACTGCTCCTTTGATGAACATCAGGTGGAGACAAACCATTCGTCAGCACCCAGAATCCAGACACTGTGCAGCAACTGAGGTGTGATCTGTTCTCTGAGTGGCAGCCTCACCAGACCACATCTTGCTGGTGAGGAGTTGGTGCCGCCCTGTTAATGTATCACCAACCCAGCAGCTACATGTATAAAAAGGAGGTGGGCAGGTATCAGGGGTGTACTTCCCAAAAGTGACAGCGCTAAAGAGAACCCGCCAAACCGATATGGGAAGGGATCCGCCAAGTGGTGCATTCGTCTCTGTCGAAATGGCCTAAGCTAAGGTGCTCGATTCTGCAAAAAGGCATTTAAGGGCTTGTGGTAGTCGACAGAGGAGGCCAAGACAGAGAGTAATTGAAGACGTAAATGGTTCTGGGTTGATATAAAGGCTTGTTATTTAAATATAAATGGGGTGAATCTAATAATACAACTGCGGCATTATTATCTTCGTGCGGCTTTTCCTTGGTGTGCGGCAATGATTAGTGACTCTGCACTTACATTATACACTAAGTCATTGGTATTCCATGTACCTATTCAGTCACATTAAATATTAGGACTGCAGCTGCAAGCCTCACATTGCAACGGAGTAAACAATGTAGATGTATTACTGCATTGCCTAATACTTATACTAATACCACAGACTTTATCAAATCGGGGAAGTTTATCCAGGCCACATGTTCTCAATGCTGTCAAATGGTACCTAATACTTATACTAATACCACAGAGTTGGTCACATCCGGAAAGTTTATTCAGGTTTCATATTCCTAATGCTGTCAAATGGTACATCTCTCATGACCTCAGCATATTTCTTGCATTACTTTTAGGCGGTAAGTACAGGTATATGAACTTTGCCCTTTGATGATCATATATATTGTATACCTCATATAGAATTTCAAACATATGTGGACTATCCACGTTCCCTGGCAAGTCTGTGACTATAACATCAGTACAAATAGAGGCTATTGTAGATTATTTCGAATGCTGGAATGCACTGGTAGGATATACATGTAACATTGTGCTGCCTTTCTTAATGCTAAGAAAATTCAACGTGTTTTCAAGAGAGGGAAAGCTGTTTTGAAAATGATTAAAGAGAGAGACGGTGAGGGGATGGGAGAGGATCAACTGGTAGACAAGCATTGACATTCAAGACTGGCTTCTCGCTCTCCAGCTACACACGGGAACACAAAAGAAAAAGGCCTTCATCCATTAAGGCTGCTAGATGCCTCGGCTGGATCCGTGCGTGTCCCCCAACACAAGGTTGAGTGGAGAACGCGGGGGTAATATATCACCTGCTTTTTCCTTAACGCGGACAAAACAGTCAGCAAGGTAGATCGATGTCATTAGACTCCGAAAACAAGACATCGGGTGACATCCTATAGCGCCGTGGCTGGGGACAATGTGCCGGAACCCCCGACTCTGACCCCCACCCCAGTCAGCACACAGCCCCAGCCTGGCAGGGGACGGCACAATAGAGCCATTACCAGGCGGCCACAGCGGCAGGCTTCAGCTTTGTTTCTTGTAGGACGGTCACAGAAGATAGGAAGGTGGGAGAGGCAGCGCATCACAGCCTTGAGAGAACCCGCACGCTGAATACATACTACATGTATATGAGGAGGTAATCAATGGACGGTCTTCCAAACCATCCGGCTTAGATCTGAAACAAAGAAAGGCCGCTTTTAAGGCAAATATTTTGCGAGGGATCACGTCCACTATGGGAGGTTTGGCAAATTTTTAATCACAGAACCGTCAGTGTGCTGGTCTGGAACGACAGGAGGCAGTCACCGACACACGTCAGAATGGTATCCGTGAATGCCAGAAGGGTCACAGATTTTTTCAAAATAACTTTTGTTATTATTTTTATGTCTGTATGTCTGAAAGCAGCAGTTTAGGGTACAGTATTGATGATCACCTCTGCGAAGAATCCTTGTGGCAGAGGACGACGACTTTGACAGGTTTTGTGACAAATATATTAAGGTTAATTACTTAAAGAAAATTTAATACCAGTATGTTAATATATTGAGCTTTTGCAAGAGACTTACAGTTAATAAATATACATACTGTGTTAGTCATCACAGAATGTTTGTTTCGGATTGTGACAATGTTGGCAGGTAACCTTGGGCATCAAAATAAACCTCGGTTTATGTTCTTCCTTACGAGGGCGCCTTTTGGGGGGATTTTGCGTGTATTAACGTCATTGTGAAATTCATAACGAGCATATCGCACTCATTTTAGTGATGCCTACCACGACAGTAACACTCTTAAGCATCATATTACTACATGTAGGATGCGTAGCTGTGATGAGACAGCTACGGTTGTATAAGTACGTACATAACTTCCCCTAATATTCCCCCCTTCTTTCCCCAACTATGCACTACACCACCCCATCTTCCCTGCAGTCTGGCCAGCTGCCATCGTTGTGGGGGAAACCCCAAGATCCCACCAAGCCACACGCGGTAATTTGATATACTTTCTCGGCGATAATAAAGCCAACACAGATGCTGACACTATCAATATTTAATTAATTCTCCCGGGCACGGTGTGGTGACTTGAGGCTGTAACGGGCCAATAACGTTTTCTATGCCATTCACAGAATGTCGGTCTAAACAAAGGCGAGGGGTTATTGATATACAGCCGGCCTCCCAAGGTTAGCCGTGGTCACCGAGCCAAACACAGAGATAACAACAACACATGGGACCTCCGGGATACGACCGGACTGTGAGAGAGCCTATGGGAGACAATAGGGGAAGTGGACAGTGGCCGGCACTACCTGCCACAGTCACCAAGGCTTGGGGAGGCAGGGAGAAGGTGGAACACTTTGTTTGTTGAGTACCGTACCCAGATTCGCTCTTACAAAGTGCACGTATACCTCCCAAGAGGCCGTCTCATTAAAATGTCGCAGGGAGGATCAAATAATAACCGGCATTGTGTGGGACACAGGGATAGATAACCATGCCTCGCCAATACAGGCTAAATGTCCATTACGACTGACGCTCGAAGTACATGCACCCTTGCGCAACATAATATATATATATATTTTTTTTTTTTGTGCCCGTTCTTTAATTACCGGCAATAAACAATGATCGCCGCGTGTGTGTTTGGGGTTTATCAGTGTGGCTGTTCGCCAGATCTGCCTGCACCTCAGCCCTTCCCTGATATCAGGCGAACGGCTCACTTCACACGAGGTCTTTATGAGGCACCTGGGACTCTCAGCATTCCATTACGCGAATTACTTGGCTTTGGTGTCTTCATAGCGTCTGCTCTTTTTTCTTTCTTTCATTCTTTCCCCTTTCGTTCATCCAACGCCGCTTCCCCGCCTTGTAATCCTGCCTGGGGGTTAAAATAATAAGGATGCCACCCTCTTTCGAAACACCCCTTCCCTGGCAGGCGCAGCCTGCGTAGGAGGGTGTTGGAAGCAGGGTGGCATCCTTATTATAATTGCGACCCTCCTTCCAACTACGAATTTTTGTCTCCATCTTTTCTCTCTTGCCTTTTTTTTTCTCTCTCATGCTTTCTGTTTCTGTTGCAGGTGCCGTGTCCCTGGTGAAGGAAGGTAGCCACACAGCGGAAGAGGAGCGCGGGAAGGCCGTGTGGGGATGCATTCCTTCGGTTTGTCACAGTGAAA
>JAAUYG010046720.1_pt1 | contig 10370 bp, 9 predicted proteins | sample 7278091 | NCBI WGS metagenome assembly JAAUYG01 (sample SAMN14350201, study PRJNA611818) | marine sediment metagenome | isolation source: surface marine sediment (0.6m) | place: French Polynesia: Moorea | collected 2018-08
AGTAGGTGCCATATTGGATTAATTACAGCTGCACCATTACATTTGACCTTGGCTGACCTTGAAGGATCTATTCAAAGGTTCTGATAAGGATGTAGTATCTTATTGCCAACCAGGATGCCCCCCTCGCGTTGCACAGCAACCGACTGTCTAGTTATGAATTTTATTCTTAGCAAACAGCAGTTTGTCTAGGTACTGGTTCTGGTTAAAGGAATTCAGCAGTGATGCAGTTGTGGTAAATCTATCGATAAATGTATGTCAGGACGATTTTGATATCGATATGGGCTGGCATTTATCAATAATTACAATAAAAGAATTTTTAAGATATTGTGTTTGTGTTATTCTTTACAACAAGTGATCCATCTGGTACAAAATCACCAAAAACAACACCAAATACATGTATTTCTTTGACTTCAAGAGTGCATGCCACCAGTGGTCGTTTATCATATTATGCACATGTGCACAAGTTGTGGAAGTACAGAGGTGCATTATGGTTATGTTTTATTGCTATGTTATAGCCTATTTTTTGCTCACAGTTTTGCAGATAAGGTGACCATTTTCAAACAGGCAAATTTTAATATCGATGTCCATCAATACTACTGATTCTGGTTATTGCCATAGAATGTTTTCCAACACAAAAATTTTGATAAAAAAAATCGATCAGTATTGGGTTATTGATACACAAGATTATTTGTGCAATTCCCAAGACTATGATGCACTAAGCTTTTATGTTGAATTTGGTGTGATAATTTTGATTTGACATAATCTTAGAACTTGTAAACCAGTTCTATTTGTTCCAGAATTAAGACCACCCCAAAGTTGACTAAGACCCGTTTTCATTGGCCATGGGTGCTGGTATTGATTCTGTGGGGTCCACAGTATCATGTGTATCTTATTAAACCACGTGTAGAAATATTAATGTAATCTTTTTACCCGATTTGTTGTCAGGAGTATGTGAGTGCCGGAGCCATCATACAAGAAGATGTATCGTCGGCGCCGGTTATTGTCGGGGTCAAGCAAGTTCCAGTGGACGCCTTACTCCCTAACAAGACCTATGTCTTCTTCTCTCACACTATCAAGGCCCAGGAGGCTAATATGCCCCTGCTAGATGCTTTGTTAGAGAAGGTTGGTGGGAAAAAAATGAAAAGAAAAATGAAACAATGTTCGTGAATTAATGCTGCTACTGGTCACTGCATCTTGTAAAAACTGAAACCAACTTCTCCTAACGCATGTGGAAAATGATTGCAAAGCTTCCCTTCTGTTACAATTCAGTGCAATTTAAGGCTTTGGTAGAGCGTTCCGTAATTTGGGATTCCCAGTCAAAGGTCAGACACATGATATTTGTGCAGCATTGTGTATTACTGTATTAAGATATTATATACTTGTACATAAAAATCAGTGGTAAATGCACAAAAATCGGGGGTAAATGCAGGTCTTTCATCTCAAGTCAGATACAGCCTTGTGCATAATTATGCACAATGCTAAAATTATACTCAAATTATGATTTTAGTAAAAGATATTGATATAATATAGGTTCTGTGAGACTTTCTTCTCAAGTTAAAACACTGCATTGTGCTTGTAATGTTGGGAACTCAAGAAGGGTTTATTACTTGTGTTTGGTGAGTACATGTACTATGACGCTGTTACGATCTTGGTTGCAGAACATACGGCTTATTGACTATGAGAAAATGGTGAACGCCCAAGGAAAGCGTGTTGTGGCATTTGGGAAATATGCCGGCGTAGCCGGTATGATCAACATACTACATGGTCTGGGCCTAAGGCTACTGGCCCTGGGCCACCATACACCTTTTATGGTAAGGACTTGATTTAAAGAAAAAAATAAAATTGTGTTTAATGTATATATACCATGATATCACTATTTGAGGATCAGTTTACGGGCTGATAAAGTGTGAAATTTGTATAAAATATAAGTGTTTTAGAAAGTTTGACTTCCTTGTAAATTCCAAGGCCATGCAACTACTTCAATTTTAAAGTTACTCTATTAATAATAGGTATAATTGTTTTCTTTTTCGGTATACATTCACTGGTATTTACAAGACTACTTAAACCGCATAAATTATTGTACATGTGTAATTTGCGTTTCATAAATGGGGAAGCTCATTGGTGTACGACACATTTCCATTTCCAGCACATTGGACCGGCGCACAATTATCGGGATAGTGGAATGGCCCGACAAAGCATACGTGATGCTGGCTACGATATTTCACTTGGCATGATGCCAAAATCTATAGGGCCTTTGACGTTCATTTTCACAGGAGCTGGAAATGTGTCACAGGTATCCTAGCAACCATGGTAACGTCACTTATAAAATTGTATAAATTCGTGTGCTGCGTTATTATATAAACTGATGGTACAATGATTTCCCGGAATTAAGACTACCCACGGTCATGAATAAAGACCAAAGTAGTCTTAATGCTGAAACAATATAGCACAGGTGTGTCTTATTCTTCAGAACAGGTTTCATGGTAACTGTAAGGCTGACAACTAATGGGTATGACACTTAACGTTATATTTTAAATCCACCCACACAGGTAGTGTAGTTGTTGAGCATTTGCCTGGCATGTGGGAGGTTGGTGGTTTGATTTCCAGCCGCGTCAAACAAAAGATGTTGAACTTGAGGTTCTGGTGCTTTGCTTAGCGCATAGCACACAAAAGTTAGAAACTGACTGGCCAGCTCAGAGTCAGGATGATGGTCTGGGTTGGGACATTACTGCATACCCGAGGCGTGGTGTTTCAGTGGGTTGGCACTATAAAGGCTGGCCACAGGTGCGACTAGCATAAGACTGGTCCAGTACATACACACCAACACCTACATACATGTACATGACCTTGTTCATAGATCAAGCCATCGAGCTTGATGTACGTTGTTCCGGTCGCTATGAGCCTGGAAACTTGTGAAAGCAACTCTAAACCCTGTTCACTCACTATATTTTAAATCTAAGTTAAGATAAATTGACTATTGTCACTACCACAACAAAATTTAATGTAGGTTGGGTTTACAACCTTGCAGTTACTGTTATCAGTTGTCTTTGTTCTTCAGGGAGCCCAGGAAATCTTTCAACAACTACCTCATGAGTATGTCAGCGTTGAGAACCTCCCTCAGGTGGCCACCCAAGGAGGTAAGTATACGGGGGCTGTCTCAAAAAAAATCTGAAGCCCACTAATGGTTTTAAGCATGGAAAACAATGGTTACTAAGGTGATTTATAGTGAAAGTTAATTTCTAGACTTATTCTTGTGGTCTTAAATGTCATAAAGGGTTGTCTGTAAATGGTAGACTGGGTGGAAAAGTGATATTGCTTTATAAAGCTGAAAATTTGTTCTCTTATTTTGAAGCTTTGTGGGGAATCTTTTTCGCATTTCTTCCTGATACAATGAAACATGTCTTGAGAGATCACTGCCACGAGAGACTGCCTGTCTTGAAAGACCAAAGTTTCCTAGTAGTAAGTCCTACATTGGAATATAATTGAACCTGTCACCAAAGGCCACCTGTCTTGAGAGACAATGGCCAATGGGGTGGTCTTTCAAGATAGGATCTACCGCATCAAGACATTTTGTTTAAAAAAGAATTTAATGCTATTTAAGGACATTGTCCATCACATGGTTTGTTTGTTGTTGTTTTTTTTTCATTTCCTGTATAATGTGTGTATATTTCTGTTTCCAGCCTTGGACAAAGTCTATGGTTGCGTCGTTGACATGCAGGACAACCTGGTGAGAAAAACAGACGGAGGATTTAGCGAGGAGGAGTATTTACAGCATCCCGACCGATATGCCTCCACGTTCAGTGTCAAGGTACAGAAGGCCATCTCTAATAAGGCCACCCTATTTACTAGGATAAGTGATTGTGGTCACATTAGAGAGGTGGCATTTGGCAACAGTCACACTCCTATTGTTACATTTTCATTATAAATATCTTTCCATTTTCTGGTGAACAGGTGGTCTTAAAAAGCATGGAGCAATGTACAATGATGTAGTATTGACAACCTTTTTAGATTGAGTTAGAACCTGTCTTGAAAGACCACCCCATTGCACACAAAGATGTGGTCTGTCAAGACAGGTGGTCTCTTGGTGACAGGTTCAATTACAGTAGAACCTGTCTTGAGAGAACACTGCCATGAGAGACCACCTGTCTTGAAGGACCACTAGCTTGGGGAAGAAAACCCTACATTTCAATGTAAATCGACCTGTCACCAAAGACCACCTGTTTTGTGAGACCATATTTTCATGGCCAATGGGGTGGTCTTTCAAGATAGGTTCTACTGTATATTGAAATATATGTCCTTCCGCCAAAAACCTGTGATCTGTCAAGACTGGTGGTCTCTCATGACAGTGATATCTCAAGACAGGTTTCACTGGACTGTAAATAGTCCAACCACCAGCTTGTCATGGCTTAGGCAATGATTTTGCATTACTGGATAAAAAGAGACTGTTTTTCTGGAATTTTTCATTTTCACAAATCTAAAATAAAATTCGCCCACATTGGCTAAAATTTCATTGGCCATTTTCAGGACTGTTACAAATATTGCATAATAAATACCATGGCAATATGTTTCCGAAAGAGAAAGAAACAACAACAATAAACATTCTCTCAAAAGAACTTAAGCATAACTCTTGATATCGTTATACCAAATTTATTGTTGTTGAGTACTAGTATTTATCGTGAAAGTGATCTCATCCAGCATTATTATAGTCCTAGTACAGTAGAGCCTGTCTTGTAAGACAGCCCTATTGGCCACAAAAATATGGTCTCTCTCGAGAGAGGTGGTCTTTGGTGACAGGCTCATTTGCATTGACATGTAAGACATGCTGCCAAAATCTAGTGGTCTGACCAGACAGGTGGTCTCTCATGGCAGTGGTCTTTCAAAACAGGTTTCAATGCGTGACTGTGCCTTTGGGCAAATTAGGCGAAGAAAATTTACAAACATTTGTTTTTTTTTTTTGCTTTCCGTACCTCCTGTACCTAGGTTGCTCCCTACATGTCCGTGATGGTGAACTGTATATTCTATGCCGTGGGGGCGCCACGCCTCATCACCATCCCCGACGCCAAGAAGCTTTTACGGCCCCAGCAGACACCATGGATACCCGTCAGTGCCGGCTGCCCCCAGCTTCCGCATAGGTTTCTGGCAGTTTGCGACATTTCCGCCGACCCTGGCGGATCGATCGAATTCATGAAAGACTGCACCACAATCAACCGTCCGTTTGTGTTGTATGACGCCGAGCAACATTTGGACTATGAAAGGTACATGTAAGCCTAAACCCTTGTAACCCGGGGACTTAATACTGTGCAACGCCAGAAATTAAAACATACAAAGCGGCCTAAATTTTGAGGTGTTTGGTAACCTAGGTACTAAGTAGTCTTAACTTTGGGCGGGATTGTGGGGGTGGAGGGGGGGGGTCTCATTATTGGTGGTCATAAGTTAGTGCTACATTGTATTTTACATGATGTAATTAGTTATGAAAGGATGTTTTATTGTGTAATAATATCTCTTTTATAACATCATATTGTAATTTATATCTATATATTTATTTAGATATTGAATATTTTGAAATGTTTCTTTTTGTGGGGCAGTTTGTGGCGCCGTTATTTAGCTGCACCACAGTTTTGCTTACAGTTATTATTGTACACATATTACCTGATTCATAATAACTTGCTAGCTGGAAAACTAGAACAATATAAACAGAATTTGTTTTGTGAAACATTTAACACTATTAAAGAAGAATGAAATACACATACCCTTCGCATATATAACTACAAAAAACCCATGTAAAGAAATTTGATATTATTTTTATTGAATTTTCTTTTTTGTTTCAGTTTTTCAGGTGATGGTGTTCTGATTTGTTCCATTGACAACATGCCCGCACAGCTCCCTCGGGAAGCCACAGATTATTTTGGCAGCATGCTCATGCCGTACCTTCCTGATATGGTAAGCCAAATGTTCAATATCATTACACAGTTTCTCCAGGGTTAGCGCCTCATTTTGTGTTGGTACTAGCTTTTGCGCTAGTATCCTTTCCATAAACTGAACGAACATACACAGCTTTGCATGTTATGGCCATGTGCTGTTCGTTACCTTAAATATACCTTTATTGGTAGCTTTACTTTTTACTCACAGTTTGCCTGCAATTGCACCTCTACAAATGATGTCTTTTCTCTAACTTTCTCTTAGCTTAAATCAGATGCCGCAACATCCTTCTCGGATTTTAATGTATCCCCAGTTGTGAAAGATGTGAGTATACTTAAGATTACATTTTAACTCATATGAGATATTGGAATAATACCTTAATTCCATGCATTCTTAATCTACTCAGCTTTTTGTACTTTTACTAATCTTTATAGTATATCTTTATTCGTACTCGCTCCAAGTACAGTTGAAATAGAATGTTAACATATTATTTTACAATACACTTTATGGAACATCACATGATCCATTTTGCATTCATCATCAGACATTTCATTGGCCATAAATTGAGGCATTAGACAGTGACGGGTTTCGAACCAGTATCACGGGGATATGTCGCTCTGCGCGCAGCCTTAACCATTCGGCCACCGCGCTTTGATTTTTTAACTCAGTAGCTGATGATAAAGCTACATTAAACAGTGTGAAATAAACAACTAACATAAGGAGATACACTTTATTGAAGCAAGTTGATACTACCCAGAGCAAACTCCAGAACAACTTCAGCAGTATACAGGCACCTGCAAAATAACCATATCTACATATATATCGGAGAAGTTAAATACATGTGTATCATTTTTCTCTATGCTTTTAGGCTGTGATTACCTCCAATGGCAAGCTAACTCCGAATTTTGAGTACATAGCCGACATGAGAAAGAAAAACAGGTTTGTTTACCTTTGTTCTTTGTGTTTGTGAAACATATGCAAATGGGATGTTTATTATTGGGGGTGTGCTTATTGGACTTTCCTTAACCAGTTGCTATGAACAAATTCTGGATGTCGTTTAGCTCTACAATAAGTTTTGATATTAAATAGCAATAGTGGGGTATAGTCTAGTTAGACATACTTAGTGAAGTGGTGATGTGATATGTTTGTTGCTGGAGAGGCTTGGCGTCTACATCTATTAGGTACTGAGCCTCTATAAGGACATATACAGTGTGCTCTATGTGTTGCTATTTTTGCTCCCAGAGAGTCAAAGGCAACGCGTGCAGCTCTAGAAGCTTCCGGAAAGAAAGTCCTGATCCTGGGTGCAGGCTATGTCTCTGGACCTGTGGTTGACTATCTAAGTAGAGACAACAAAGTCAACATTACTGTAGGTAGGTTTACCACATTCGGGACAACTTTGAAACGATTACAGTGAATGATCATCTCTGATTAGTGGCAACTCTCAATTGAGGCTAACGTCTTGAATATGACCAAACAAAATCTGCCGCTGCTATTATGAATACATGTACAGCAGTTCCCGTCTAATAAGAACACCCCTTCTCTGCCAAACAATTCTGCCCTTATTAGAGAGGTGGTCTTTGGTGAGAGGGAGCAAGACATATATTCATAGTACTTGCTGCCAAGAAATTTTTGCCTTTCCTAGAGGGATGTCCTCTGTAGAGAGTGTCCTTTAAGAGAGGGACCACTGTACAGTCAAATCTCCTCTAAATACAGACCACTGGCCCAGTTTTTGGAAAAATCTGAAGTCCAGAAAGGGACTTATCTCGGTAACCATTGTCTTTTCCATGCTTAAGATCACTAGAGGACTTTTTGAGAAACCGGCCCCACATGTATAAGGACCACCTACTCTTGGTCCCTTGAGTGGTCTTTGTATGCAAGTTTCACTGTACATCTAGGTCTCCTTCTCATCAAAGCTGATCTGTCTAACATAACAACTATTTCTTGGCAAATTAAGGTCGCCTTGTTTGAGAGGGACTATTTTAGCTTCAGTGGAAGGTTATGTCAGTAGGCAAGTTCTGTTTGAGATATTGGTGTAGTGCTCAAGTCCTTTGAAAATATGGTGGAACCTCAACTTAAGCCCCCCATAGAAATAAGATCACCCCAGAATTAAGACTAGTTATTGAATACCAGAAGTTAACATACGAGTGTTTCAGAATTAAGACCACCTCAGAATTAAAGACCACTTTGCCTTTGACCAAGGCTGGTCTTAACTCCAGGATTAAACTATGCTCTCTGGATCATCTTGGCACCCAAAAACTGTCGGGCATAGATCGTTCGGCCCAAACAAGACAGGTCCACATTAACTCACCACGCATACACCACCGAATCCAACTTTCTGTCGGTGACATGACCATGAGTGGTTGAAAGCCTACTATAACCCTGATTAACCCCCCCCCCCCTCTCTCTGGATCATCAGGATTTAGTTCCAGACAATGGTATGCCAACTACCACATTACATTTTACTGAAAGAAATTTGCTGAGCTTTTTTGAGTGTGTGTTTGAAACCAGTTTTAATTTCCTGTTACAGCGGCAGGTATAAAAGAAGAGGTGGACCGCTTAGCCAGCCAGTTCCCCAACATCCAGCCCCTGACACTGGACATGTACCGCAGCCAGGGCGAGGTCGAGGACCTTATCAAAGGTCACGACCTTGTCATCAGGTCAGTATTACCTATACTTAAAGACCGAGCATACTCGGGTACAACTTTGTGGTCTTAAATTGGAGGTGTGGTTTCCTGTAACTTGGTATAGAACTAATGGCTGAATTGTTTGCTGGTTAATATATAAATACAGGTCTAAGTAATTTAGGGAGAGTGAGAGACAAAGAGAGAGAGAGACTATGCAATAAATTCAATGCTATATCATTACAGTAGTAATTGGACATAAAAAAAACTTTATATCTTAATTTTTGTGGTCGGAGTAGTGATTTCAAACCATAATCATGATAATTCTGCTTTAGCTCTGCTAGCACCTACAGGAGAGCATTATGACTACCCCCAGTCAAACGCACCCCCCCCCCCGCCCAAAAAAAAAATAATAATAAAAAAAAAATTGTGCACAGGGTCTATTCATACAAGGAATTATGAAATACAGTCTGTATAATATCATTCTGTACCTAGTTTGCTGCCGTATGCCCTACATCCTGACGTGGCCAAACTGTGTATCAAACATCAGACCAACCTGGTGACGGCCAGCTACAAATCCCCAGCCATGGCGGCCTTACACGACAGGTGCGTACGGTGGTCCCTGCTCCCTGCATTTTAAGACTACCCATTCGAGCAGAAAAAATGTGACCTTTACATTGAAGGTCATCTTAAAGTACAGTAGTCCTTCTATTTTGCAACCCTCTATTTTAAGACCACCCTTGATTATAAGACCGCTTGATTTGGTCCCAAAGGGCAATTTTCTGTGTTAAAAAATGACCTGTATTTGAAGACCACCTGCAATATAAGACCACGCTTTCTTGGTTCCATGGGTGGTCTTAAAATAGAGGGACCACTGTATAGGGATATTTACATTGAAAATACAGGAAAAGAGTATGGGAATTGTGTCTCTGATGGGTGGTCTTAAAATGGAAGAAGTCTTAAAAATTGATGGTCTTAAACTGGAGGAAGTCTTATATTGCAGGGACCACTGGAAAGACAAGATTGCCGGTTCGGAAACTAACACACGATATATTTATAGAAAATAATAATAAATAAATAATAATGTCACTAATTTGTATAGCGCAATTTTATGCATGCACATTTCTGTGCACTAATAATAATGTCACTAATTAAAATATAGTGTGTATGATACTTTTTGTAGAAAGTTCCCTTACACATGTACTTGTATACTTTTTCTATACTGGTTCTATGACTTTTGCTTGGGGTTTAAGATATGAAATGGGTATGATCAAAGTATGGCGATTGCATCTGTAATATAAATTACAAAGTGATGATTGTGATGATGACGATGATGATGATGATGATGATGATTGCAAGCAGAAGGGTGAGGAGGATTTGTATGCCGCAGTGAGCACATCACTGTGATAAATGATTATGATGATGATTATGATGATGATGATGATGATGATGATTGCAAGCAACCGTAGTGAGCACATCACTGTGATGAGAGATGATGATGATGATGATGATGATGATCTGTATCCCCCCAGTGCGCAGGCTGCCGGTATCACTGTGATGAATGAAGTGGGCGTGGACCCGGGCATTGACCACATGTTGGCCATGGAATGTTTTGATGAAGTCAAAGCACATGGAGGAAAGGTAGGAAATACAGATCATGGAAACACAGATCATGGAAATTGGCACGTGGGTGAAGAAAAACATACTTAATGTGTTATATCCATCTTTAGCTCTGCTTGACTCTGTCAGCAGAGCTCATGGTATGGGGCTTCAACATGTCGTCCGTCTGTCGTCCGGCGTCCGGCGTCTCCATTCACAATTGGTGGCACA
>JAAUYG010048506.1_pt1 | contig 10370 bp, 7 predicted proteins | sample 7278091 | NCBI WGS metagenome assembly JAAUYG01 (sample SAMN14350201, study PRJNA611818) | marine sediment metagenome | isolation source: surface marine sediment (0.6m) | place: French Polynesia: Moorea | collected 2018-08
CCCCCCCCCCCCCCCCCCCCCCCCCCCCCCCCCCCCCCCCCCGATAGACAAGTGTCACGGTATATAGGGAGGAGACCCAAGAATTATGACCATCCACAGAAGCAACGTACAGTGCAACCTCAGAAAAACCACTCCAGAGTGAAGATCACCTCAAATAAAGACCACTACCAGCAGTACCAAAACTGCTTATTCAATGTTAATAAGCACCTCAAAATTTTAAGACCACTATTAAGACCACTAATGGGCAATCCCCTTAGTTCATAGGTTCCACTGTACAGCACCAATGTGTACCTTTGGTTGTGCAGTAGGTGGTCCTTACCCTGGGGTGGTCCTTTTTCCAGGGTGATCTTAAAGAGGGGGTTCCTGTAATACAGTAGTGCCCCCCTCTAATAAGGCCACCCTATTTGCTACATGTAAGAAATGCGACCACATTAGAGAGGTGGCCTTTGGCAAGAGGGAGAAATAATAAATGCATTTATAGTAGTAGTGGCCAAATGTTTGGCCACATTAGGGAGGGTGGCCCGTCTTGAGAGTGGCGACTAAGAGACGGACCAGTCTGTGTAAACATTATTAAGGTTAACATTCAAACAGACAGTTTATATGAGACACATATCCCTGCACTTATTTCTTGAACATGTGTTCAGATACCTATCAATCATGATAAAGGGAGGTTCCCTGGTATCGGTCTCCTCAAAGCATAACAGTATGAACTTTGAAATGAAGTTGAGTATGGTGATCTACATGTATATGATCATTGTTTTTGCCAATACAAAGTTAGTTGAGCACTGATGTTAAAACTTTTATGAATTGGGACCAGTTGTTGGAAGTTATTCTGTTGACTAAGACAGTCATATTTAGTAGCCATTAGGGCACTATGTCAGCTGTGTGTGAACAAATGAAGATTGCTACAATGTAGTTATATACCCATTATGATGTTAAATGTAAAAATATTGCTAGTAAAGTGTGAAAAAGTCCTGCTAGAATTAAGTTAATCAATGCCATGCTAAATGTAAAAATGCTAAAAAATTCATGAACAGTTAAGTGTAAAAAATATATATATATAGTAGAACCACTGTTCTAGTTGGCTATTAAAAGTTGAAATTTTACTGGTACATGAGGTTTTTTTTTTAAACTTTAGTCATCAGAGCTTATGATACATGCACAATGTATTTAGTACCTAGTTCATTTTCCATTGTAACTTGAGGATCGTCTTTACCATAAAATTGCACCCGAACTCTGTTACATTTTCCAATGGCATGATTTATGTAGATGCAATTGTCTATGTTGTTATATTTGCCACCTGCTGTGAAACCAGTGTGAACGATATGTGAAAGTATTCGAACAAACACCCTCTCCATATGAAATACATGAGATTTTATGAGTTTTATGAGATTTATTTCAGTATGTACACAAGCACACAAAGTATATGATGCTTTTTGTCATTGTAATGTATCTACACACACACTGGTGTTTCTCATTGACCAGACAGCTGTAAACTTTCATCAGAGCCTGAAGATAGCCAGAGAACACCAAATATGAAAAAAACACATAACATAAACACAAATAATAACTTTAACATTTGCTTTCATGAACAAAGACAATATTAGCAATGTAGCTCTTAAACTGATGAAATGAAACTTTACAAATGTCTCAGACATATGTTGGATAATTGCAAAGGTTGATTGACCCATGAACAGTGATGAAAGAATGACGATTGCAAAGGAGATAAAAAGTTATCAAATCAAAGCCAGATTATTGAGAAATTACAGAAGGATAGAAACTGCAGATGTGTACAGCTATTTAGTGTGGCTAACCTGTTACAAACCTGTTACAGTATGTACTACGTTTCAGAGATCTCAGTTGTACATACTGAAGGAGCATGTGTATGTATTGTCTGTACTGAGAAGAAGCTTGTACATACAGTATAAATATTGGATGTACCTGCACTAGTCAAAATTTAATCCACTTCTTATTTAACTGCATGTAATTGTGGAGCCTGTGGTGAAGTCTGTGTGTCATCATGTTTGGATTAACTGTGTCGGTGACAACTGTGGCAGCTATCGTTACCCTGTACAGCCAAGGTGTCTTCTGCAAATGTGGCATTTGTAATTTGTACAAAATGACAAAGATGTTCACATTAAAAGTCTTTATTTAATGAACAGTTGTATTCTACTTCTGCTAGTAGTAACAAAACAAGAGTATGTTTTTCGAAGCAGTTTCATGGCAAAGCTGAGAAGGCACATGTAAACAGTTACACACATACTTTATATTTACATGTACCCACATGGGTGTAAATTACACCACAGTGACTATCCTTCGTGTTTCCTTATCCCTTTGGGTGAGGAACTGTTTCTACCAGCGTGGAATTTCTGGAACCTCTTCTGAACCCTGTCGACTTGTAGCCTCCTCTGGGTTGGGCTCAACGCCATTCGACTAGTCGCCAACCACATCCAAAGTGTTCATGGTTCAAATCTGGGTACTATACCAATCCGTACTGATCAATCTTAAACTCTTGGCTGAAAAATATTTGTGTTTTTAAAATGAAGGTCTCCAAATTGGGGATGTTTACATTGAAATATATATAAAGGTGGCGTCAGTGATGGCTGGTCTTAAAATGGAGGGAATTGTTACTTTAAATAGAGGGGTCTTAAATTGATCAAGGGACCACTGTATTTCAGGATCTTGTACCCAGTTGAAAGTTTTGGAAAACATCTCTTGTACCTTTGTAATCTGGCACCAGTATTCCATTATTTGTATTTGCTATTAAGTATTTATTTTTATATATATATATATTACCTATATATATTTATGTTTTCATGTCCTGCAAGTGAGCATTATGCAATATTGCCATGGGCTTTATACGTTCCATAATCTGCTGGTTGGATTATTTTGATTGATCAGTACATGTGTATTTTTATGTTTATCTGTTTAGAAAATGTCTATTATCACATGTATTATGCTATATATAAATGTACATGTATGCCGTTGTCAATGTAGTCGATATAGTAACTGCTCCCCTATAGCTGCAGTGACCCATTGCAGTGAAATATTTGACAAACATTCAATAAAGTGAGTTTTTTTCTGGCCGAATTGCTTGTTCCAGTGTTGCATTCACCTTCTCAACTAGCATGGCAGATTTATTATGCTGCTGTTGAAGCACCCCATAATGGTGTTTTACACAGTTTTTGTTTGTACTCACTCTAGCACTTTGAAGGTTTCTACTGGTGTGTGTGAGCTCGTCGATTAATAATAATAATAATATACTGCATGTTTTCCTTGCAATTGAGCTAAGGGTGCATTTAATTACTATCCGATATTGTTACTACTGATCAAAGGCATCATACCACACCACAAGGTCCTATGAGCAGTCCATGTCATTATGTATCTTAAAATGTCTATAACTGGGGACATGCAGCCTCCAGAATAATCTCAAATCTGAAAGTGATCTGAAGTCACCTAATCACTTGGACAGCCATTGTTTCTTCCATGCTTAAGATCAGAAACCATGCAGCCCCCTGTGCAGTTAAACGTGTTCAAAAGACCACCTGTTTATAAAGACCTCTCGCCGGTCCCCATGGGTATACTTTCCATGTTATTGAACCTGTATATAAAGACCACCTGTGTATAAGGACCACACTGTATTGGTTCCTAGGGTGGTCTTTATATACAGGTTTACTGTACATTAACTTTGAGCCCTCAATGATGTGAAAGTCTTTTAAGGGCTCTGACACCATGATTTTGAAATAAATAGTCCATTACCATAATCCTTGAATCCAGATTATGTCAATTACTGAAAGAGCACATACAGCATGTACAGATCTCTGAACGGCCATGCTAATGCTTGCTGTGATTTATGGTAATATGACAGCCTAATATATGTCAATCTTCCTCTAACCCTGACAATGTAGTGAAACGTGTTGAGAGACCAGTGCAGTGAGAGACCACCTGTCTTGAAGGACCACATACTCCTGGCAGAAGGTCCTGTATTTCATTGCAACGGAACCTGTCACCAAAGACCACCTGTCTTGAAATACTATATTTTTATGGCCAATGGGGTGGTCTGTTAAGATAGGCTCTATTGTATATGGCATTCATTTTAGTTCTACCAAACATATTAATATTAAATCCTGCACTGCTTCTCTTTACCATCCGGTAACAACAGACTAATGGAAGACAAAAACACAAAACCATATAATTCAATATAATATTGTTCCTTTATTAGACTTGAACAATTCAAGTTTTCACAAACAAAGGAACGAAAACCAACAAGGTATAAAATAACCAATATGACATTGTTTGTTAACCTCAGCATGTTCAGTATAAATAATCAGCACAATTGTCCATAATATCAGTATACTTTTCGAGAAATAAAGCAACTTTTTTGTGGAATCAGTTTATGGCACAGACATTGCGTATTAGAACCCAGAAAAAATGGACCGAAATAAATCGAGTCATAAGTACTTTCTGAAGAAGCATTGATGCTAGAAGCACTGATGCTAAGTCACATTGCCATTAACATGGGAAGATTATTAAGTGTGACAAAGCATCGATATATACAGTACGTACAACCATTCAGTTGCATGGCACAGTTCTGTACTTATAGGCAGCATGCATGGCCAGAGCCACATGCCAAATTAACAAATGCCAAAAAAGAAAAAAAACTGAAATCAACTGTAGCAATAAGACATCTGCCACCTGCAAATTCCACTCACCAAAGTTTACATTGAGTTCTACTGAAGGGGTGGGGTGGAGTGCAATTTACACACTATGTAGTCTGTCCGTATGATAACATACTACGTATAAACATTTTCGAAATTAGAACTTATAAAAGCATATTCAAATTTGTTACAGAACAAAACAAAAGTTTTTGATACAAATTCACCAAAGCAAACGATAGAAATCTATGAGGTATCGCCTCCTTTTGGTGCAAGACAGCTTTAATAGGTAAACTGTTGTAATCATTTCAGAGAATACAACATTTCATTAACCAGAACCCCCCAACAAATGTATAGCAACAATCTGACAGAAGATGCTGTTTGACTTATTAGTCAGAATTTATTTTTATTTACCGGTAGATTTTATTTTATGTTGCCTCAATAAACAGTGGCTTGTACATTTCTGTACTCAATTTTGATAGCAAAATCCTCAAAATTGATTGTCCATAAGTTGATTACTTGTGTCAATAATATTTCATTTGCATGTGCCCCAGTTCATATTATTATAAGCAAAGAAAAACAAACAACAAAAAATACAGGATAATAAGGTTGTCATCACTATTACAGAATGATTTAATTAAAACATTTAACTGTTTATGGACCACAACCACAAGTTGCTTAATTTCCACAACATTGAATAAATAAATACAAATAGATATAGACAAATGATTGAGTGAAAAAGTATGTATCAAGTGAATGAATAAATGAATGTATGAGCAAGCATGTGAATGAAAGATGGAATGAAAACATAAAGGATAAATAAGCAGAAGAATGTTTCCTATCAAAAACTCTCGAAATGGAGTACCCCAGCTGAGAAAATCAGGTCCCAGTATATTATTTTGCTTAAAGTTACTTTTATGAATACATATAAATCAAAGTCACTGTAGGATATTATAAAATAGCCCACAAATTTGTCAGTTAATTTAGGATATTATGGAATAAGGTTTAAAATAGTAAATTCCTAAGTCGCTGTATGACATTATATGGTATTAAGGTCGGTGAATTCCAAAGCCAAAGTAGGATATTTTGGAATAAAGATTAATATTAAAACCCCTAATTCTATGATTCACTGTAGGATATTCTTTAAGATCAATAATTTCCTAAGCCACTGTCAGATATTAAGATATTATGCAAACTTTGCTAAAATCATTTCTGTAGCTTTCTTTCTAAGTACTAGTCGCAACTTGATAACTGAATTAGTAGTTATATCTGCATGGCCTGGCCATTCAATCTTTGATCTTGACTCTTGACCTACCATTTGATTTAAAACAGCTTGCAATTATAACAGCATTTGTAAAGCTTAGTTTATATTATAAGCTCTGCCAATTCTGCTGTAAATTCTCTAACCTTGTGACCCCAATACAGGTCCATCAACCTTGATTGTGACTCTTGAAACAGGGGTCACCGACGCTGTGATTTTGCTTTTTCACAGTTCCTTCACTCGTTGATCTTGACTCTTGACTCACCATTTGATTTAAAGCAACTTGCAATTCTAACGGTATTTTATAAAGCTTATAGTTTATATTATATGCTCTGCCAATTCTGCTGTAAATTCTCTAACCTTGTGACCCCAATACCGGCCCATCAACCTTGATTGTGACTCTTGAAACAGGGGTCACCGACGCTGTGATTTTGCTCTTTCACAGTTCCTTCACTCATTGATCTTGACTCTTGACTCACCATTTGATTTTGGGCAGCTTGCATTTTATAAAGATTGGTTTTATATTCTCTGCCAAATGCAGAATGCGCTGCCAATATTCTGCTGTAAATTCTCAAACCTCATGACCCCAATACCGGCCCATCAATCTTGATCGCGACTCTTGAGCTAATTGGGCCTTAAATATATACCGGTACTGGTAATTATGACTCTCTTTTTAACCATGGTGACTAAATGGTACTGTTCAATACCGACTTGTTTCACTGCACACTTTGATCTTGACTCATGACTCACTATTTGATTAGGAAGCTAAATATTCTAATGAAGCCTACGTTTTGCAAATTGTAACTTCAATCTTTTGGTTTAGTTAATCCACAGTTATTCTCTAAATTAAAACTTAATAATGGAATTTAGCACCGACCTTAAAATTCACATTAATTACCAGTTACGCGTACATGCATTATCACCAGAACCTATATAGCAAATGTTTTCTAATTTCCTAAATTAAGAGGGCATTTGGTTTGAAATACACTTATTGATGAACTTTGAATCACGAGTAGAGTTTGTAATTAAGCCATAAGCACATCCCTCAACAGAAAAGGTATCAAACAACTACCAGTAACCCACTGCATGACTTTTGGAATGACTGACTGAATGACTGAATGTGAATGAATTTGGATGTATAAATGCGAATGAAGAATGAATCAGTAAATAAATAAATAAATAAATAAATAAATAAATAAATAAATAAATAAATAAATAAATAAATTAAATAAATATAAAATACACTTATTTTTGAAATAGTTTGAAATACACTTATTGATGAACTTTGAATCATGACTCGAGTTTGTAATTAATCCATAAGCACATCCCTCAACAGAAAAGGTATCAAACAACTACCAGTAACCCACTGCATGACTTTTGGAATGACTGACTGAATGTGAATGAATTTGGATGTATAAATGCGAATGAAGAATGAATCAGTAAATAAATAAATAAAGAAAGAAATTAGTTGTTTACTGTTTAAAAATTAGACATTTTCTTCCAATTACAAAGGCCAACCGGTGACATTTGTAAAAATCACTACGCCAGAAATCATCAAGCAATTCGTAAATTCTCAATTTCACTAAACATAGTTATATTGGGAATTGATTTGGCACATTATGCCACAAAAGTACACAAAAAAGTGCAGTAACTGGGTTCACCTTGGGTGATCTTGAAATGCCACAAAACCAAAGTCATTTTTAATTGGTATGAATTAGGACATTAGCCTAACATCATCAAATAAATAATAACCAGTAATGTAGGGAGTATTTTATACTATACAGTGGGAAAATGTCCCAAAGGTCCCTAAAAGAAATCCAAAGTCTTAATTGACAAATAAATCTGCGCCCACTTATCATTGGTCGAAGCTGCAATGCAGACCTGATATGGAGATGTGATTGGCTTAAAGAGCACATGACAGTCTGCCAAATGAAACTGACTAGCTATTGATGTATGTAGCACATTTGTGGTAAAAAAACCTGGTTTGTGTTCTTTTGATCGATATTTCATAAAAAAAACAAAAATAAATCATTGTTTTGTAAACTTATTAAGTGGAAGATCAACACTGGAATTGATCTAACATAGATGTATGTCTCAATTAGCCTAACCATCATACATAAGGAAAAAATATTTCAGCTAGCTACAACAGACATTACCAGTATGTTTACACTTATGGATTAAATGAAGGGGAAGCCATATGTTACAGAATTCAACTTGGTCATAAGTTCAATTTACATGCATGTGTATTTTTTACCCGCTTTCTCCCAAAAAGATTAGTCGAGTTGTGGCGTATGGCGAGTTTGTCAAAAAGGAAATCAAAATTGGCATAATTAGCTTCTCACTTTCATGCATTTATGCTGCAGACTTCAAATTTCAAGAAATTGGCCAAAAAATCAATCCTGGTATTCAGTCTATGCATCTTAGATTTACACTAAAAATATGAATCTAACTTTTCACCTTAGTCATGGTCATTATTATCAAGGGTACTTCTTTCACCACGTTATGGTCATAGCAAACTTTAATAGGAAATCATACACAGGTAAAAGGGACAAATCCTCATACTTATGCACAATAATATAATACACTGTAATAACAAGCCAAATGGTCAGTTCAGTGCTAGATCTTTGTAGCATCAGTGTGTGATATATCTCAAAGTTTGGCTGTTTTGTACATTATTCGGTATTTAAAATGAGGGTTATATCCCTTGTTGGATTCTGCAAGAATGCTGTGGGACTTGATGTACATGTCCCAGATGAAAGTGGTCAGTTAAAACCAGAGGTCTATGGGATAGGTGTGTGAATACAATGCAGGGACTGATGTCAATGCCCTTAAAGTGATGCAAAAAAGGAAATGATTGAGACCGGAATTTCATGATGCCAAAATATATAAGGTGCAGGCAGTGTGTGTCATCCCATGTGTAATGTAAAAGATGTCCTCTATCTTGACTTGTGGGGAATGGAGGAAAAGAACACCTCTTACAACACATGAGAATGATAGGTTTTAATGACAAGAGATGGGATAGATCAAAAACAGGAAGTCTCTGACGATAAATTACAGCCCAGATATGATGAGTGGTGCAAATCTTACAGAAGCAATAGTGGATGAACATGGTTTAAATGTCGTATGATGTGAGTGCAGCTTTGGACATGCATGTCAGCAGATCTGCAGTATTGCAGCATCTCCGAAGGAATTCTGATTGCCAAACATGGAGATGGGAATACAAAGAGCATGATATCACATTCTTCAGATGGTCAATGATCTGTAGCAGTAAGACAAATGATGAGTTATTTACTAGATCTCCATAGCACCAAGTAATGTGTTGTGTAAAGCCAGAAATTGAAAGTGTTGTATTTTAAGCACTGAAAAATGTGGATTACATCCAATTTGGTTTCTGCAAGGATGCATGGGATAGATGTTAATGTCACACCTAAAAGTGGTCAGTCAAAATCAGCTGAGTTGAGTCTAATGGATAGATGTGTGAATACTGTAAGTGGGACTTATAACCTAGATGTTATGTCCCAGTCATAAGGCATCGGCACTAAAGGGAACTGAATGGTAAACATGTGTGAATGCTGTGGCAGGAGTGATGTTAATGTCCTGGTTTTATAAATGCAAGGATTGTTCAACTTGGTAATTTCATGAGGTCAAACTATGCGATGTAATGTGTGTCATCCCATGTGTAGTATAAAAGATGTCCTCTACCTTGACTTGTGGGGAATGGAGGAAAAGAACACCTCTTACAACAGATGGACATGATAGGTTTTAATGGCAAAAGAAGGGATAGATCAGACAGAAACTCTCTGGCAAAAATTTTGCAGCCCAAATATGATAGGTGGTGCAAACCTTACAGAAGCAATATAGTGGATGAATATGGTTTGAAAGTTGAAAGATGTGAGTGCAGCTTTGAAAATGCATGTCAGCAGATCTGCAGTATTGCAGCATCTCAGAAGGATTTGACTGCCAAACATAGATATGTGCATGTACTAAGAACATACGTGATATCACATTCTGTGGATATTTCAATGAACGAATTGATGAGAACTTTGAATGAGCAAATTGATGAATTATGTGCTAGCTATCCAGAAGCACCATGCAGTGTGAATTCAAGTGTGGAGTCAAGAGGTTGAGTGTTTGTATTTCAAACACTGAGTAAAAACTGTGGTAATACTGTCAGTGTTTGTACTTCAAACACTGACTGTAAACTGTGGGTTACCAGTACATCCCTTATTGGTTTCTGCAAGAATGCAGTGGAACTAGATCGATGTTATGTCCCAGTCACAAGTGATCAGTTTGAAGCAGAAGTGAATGGTACAGGTGTGTGAATACTCACAGTAGAGGGACGCATGTCAATGTCCTGGTTTTGCAATGAAAGGATTGTCGGTAATTTCACCATGCCAAACTATATAGGATGTAGTGTGTGTCATCCCATGTGTAATGAAAAAGATGTCCTCTAC
>JAAUYG010307661.1_pt1 | contig 10369 bp, 8 predicted proteins | sample 7278091 | NCBI WGS metagenome assembly JAAUYG01 (sample SAMN14350201, study PRJNA611818) | marine sediment metagenome | isolation source: surface marine sediment (0.6m) | place: French Polynesia: Moorea | collected 2018-08
CAAGCATTTTCACCTGTGGTTCACTGACGGTCGCACCGAACACATCTCTGTACATTTTGCTGGCTGCTTCCAGGTCTGGTACAGCTATAGCGACATGATTCAGTTTCCCAAGTTCCCACAATTTCTGAATTTAAAAATTCCATTCGAGTGTCAAGAGCTTTTAAGATTTGTTGCAAACCACGTTGAGGAATATGTTTTGCGGTATCGAATTAAACAGCTGAGAACTCAATGAGATGTTTTACAGACTTGAGCCAGTGATGATCAGTCAAGACCAGAAGTTTACCAGCACCTTTTGTTGTGAGACTGTGGAAGTTTGCACAGCTCTGACTCCCACTTGATGAGCACCCTGAAAAACGACACAAATCAGTTCTTTTCGCCACATCTCCAAGATATCCACGCACCACCACCAAAAAGAACACTGAGCGAATCCAATTTCACATGCTCCGAACACAGTGCCAGTAGAATCTAGCTCAGAATACCCCAAAGCAAGGGAACCCAGACTCAGTGTGAAGACCGTCACGAGATCATCATGTCCTGCGATCACCCCTTGTCATTGATGGGGCCATTGTAATGCACCAGGTGGGTGGGTGGGCAGGGGTCCTGGGCTATGCAGTAGTGGTGGGAGCGACAACACAGACATGACTCGGTCTTGTTTGCTGTTGTTCCTGTGAAAATGAGCTTCTTGCCTGATGTCCTTTCTTTGCAGTTCTCAGTTCGAGTCTCTGATTTAACTAGGGAACGTTCCTATTCCTAAATCTCTGGGGCTGTTCACACTCAATTGTGAAACGTTACGTGTGATCATCACGTTTCTTTTCGGACCACGGGGCCACGGGGGCCAAAAACACTGGTTTGTTGTTGCTGTCATGTCTCGCACAGCACTAACTTCTGAACATGACAGCACCATAACGTGTTAGTTCTGATACTCAGGGCTACATTTAACAAACAACTTTTGTCACAACGCACCTTCTGCAGAAAATAACCTGCAACTCTTGCTCCTCTCAAAACCGTGTTCATGGTTGGTTAGTTCATGCGCTATTTTACTTTGCCCGCTGAGGAAAAGGGAGGACAGGTTCTGCATTTGAATGGAGGAGAATCCCATAACTAGGAATCTGGTGACCTAAAAGAAAGAAAAATATAATAAATTAGATATATATCTGTCGATGATCAAAGCCATTCAAACGGATATGTGTTACCCTTGTCTTCTTTGTTCTTCTAGACTTTTGTCTACCCGTTGCTCCCGACATTTGTAAAAGTGTAGCTTCCGGACAGTTGGAAAGGCAGTGTTTTCAGATGAAATAAATTTATGAATTGTGGCAACCACAGGTGTGCTGTGCCACCAGTAATTAGTTTATTGCTTTCTATATTTTGTTAAGAAAGTGTCTGTTTTGTTTTCGTACACCTTGGGGATCTAATTTCACGCCGAAATCAATGTCCTAAATGTGTGACACTTCGATTTGGAGCCCTTGAAGATGTTGAAGCAGCTTGTTTTGACTTAACTTATCGTGACTTTCATTGCAGATCTTCGACTGACCATGGGGGAATCTGCTGGAGGCGAGATGCAGACCTTGAGGGAAGAACTCGATTCTGTCAAAGAACAGTTGACCACCACCACAAAGAAACTGCAGGAGACTGAATCGAAACTGGCCAAGTCCAGTAGAATGCTAGAGAAATCCAATAGGTAAAATGCCCAGAGGTGTTCAAAGGGTTGTTCAACACCGCAAAGATAAAAGAAGACTACACAGAACGTCCCGTCTTCTAAATGGATGCCTGAAGCTTTTGACCGGATCTGAGCTGCATTCAAGCACACAAGTGAAAGTAGAGTTCACCAACAAAGGACAAGTCATTCGCTGCCTGCGACTGATTTTGATTGGGGGGGGGGTTGCCTTTGGTTCATGTCTGAAACCATATGCACATGGAGTCTATAAATTTTGCGCCATGTCTTCAAGAGCACCAGTGGGGCATTGGCACTGAAATTCAGCAGAGCAGTGATACCGATTGCAAAACAAACTCAAGAAAAAAGACACCCACTGCAACACAATTCCAGGAAAACTCAGAAATTCCTAGTTAATGTTCGTTCTTTTCCGCAGCAAACCGTAAAATTGAATGATAATTTTGCGGTTGAGGAACGTTGAAGGACTTGACTGAACAACCTCAGCCTTCCTAGCGCAAATTACCAAGGTGATCGTGCACAACAAAACACCAGAATCATGGCTCAGTGTTTGCAGATTAACTTTGCGGACATTTCCACCTGGCATGCTCACTTGAAGAGTTGCTCACTGTGCTCTGGCCACATCCCTCCTCAAAGGTGCTTGTCGCGGTTCCACTCAGCCAAGTGAAATTGCAATCAGTCCACCGATGCACTGCAACACAAAGCTTTTTGAGCACGGAAGGAAAGTTGTTCGGCTTTCAATTCAAGAAACTCTTTACCGCCTGTGTGAAAGTCAAACTTAGTAGCTCTCATTCTGGGCAGCCAAAAAAAAGTTGTGACCAATGGCCTGGAGAGCAGATAAGTTTCCAATGCAACAGGCGACATATCAAGGTCAAAATTATGTAAAACGATGTGCCTCATGCATTGGCAGCTTTTGCAGAAAAAGTGATTGGCTTGGAAAGGTTCCTAACGTTCCAAGTTGAGGCCACAAATGGGGTTGGCCTTTTTATGACAGACAAGCAGACAAGATGGGTCAGCAGAGAAGCCTTTCTTCAGGGAGGTGAAGCAGGAACAACAATAACAAGAACGCTTCGTCAGCGTAAAGGCCGAGCGCCGCCACCGTCCATCACGTGACAGTCACGTGACACTGACCCCCCCCCCCACCTTGGCTAACTCTAGGCTGACCCCCCACAGGGCTGACCCCTGTCCCCACAGCGGGTCTGCCGCGAGGGTGAATAACAGGTAGACTTGATGCGCGCACGCGCAACATGGAACAATGTGCTGCTGCGCGCATGTGTGTGACTCGAAATCGTCGAAAACCCTGTCCAAGAATTTGTAGGCCTTATGGAGTCATGTACATATAGTCGTTTTGGGGGACCCCCAGGAGGGGACCCCTTACCAGCCCAGGGAGTTTGAGTGAGCAGCCATCTGTTGCTTTTTCCGGCAATTGGCCGATTCTAAAACTCTCCAAAAATCTGCCATTGAGAGGACTTGATCCACAGTGTTACCTGGAACACAAACCATGGACACAACTGGGTCTTGATAATGAAGCACCCAGCTTTCTCCACATTTCACTGCCTTCAAGGTGTGCACCAGTTTATTGAGAGGGCAAACGAAAACACCTTTTGGTTGCAAATTTGTATTTGCCTGTGATGTTCCATCTCGAACAACATCAGGGAGTTGGGCACGGCACGTATGCTTGAAATGTTCCAATTGGAACACGAAAGGAGGAACCTGAAGCTTCACGTTTGAAGTGAAATGAGAAGCTATTTGTGTGTGGTCAGTGAAGAGGAAGATTATCCTTCAGTGAAGTATCCCACATCGAAACTTGTACCGTAAATGCGTGGCACTGAAGTGTCCTTGAGACCATGTGAAAACAAATCACCAAAGCTTTTCCTTGCTCTGTTGCACGTGCCTGTCTGCGCCTCAGTTTGGTCTGTGGTTAGGTTCAGTTCCAAATGCGCGAACATGCTGGACAAAGCGTGACACAAGTCTGCACTGTTACAGGTACAACGACGAACTGCGGCAAGAAATACAGAAACTGAGCGCTGATCTCCACAAGTACAAACAAGCTGCAAAAGTTGTGAAGGTCGACGCTTCCAATCAAGTCTGTGAACAGGATCTCCGAGCGCCGGCGACCACCCCGCCCAGCGCCTCCGCTCAACCACTGCTGCCAGACTGGGCGTCTGCAAGTGCAGCCAACCAGGTACCTGGATACAACCGTGAAACCAAACGGCGCCGACTTGGATTTGTGGGGGTGGATTTTTTAAGCCGCCGCGCAAGCGAGCGAGAGCGGTTTATCTGAGTCGTGGTGTCGTCGTTGCCGTTGTCGTCGTCGTAGACTTAGACCTTGCCCCCCCCCACCCCACGTTTGGTGGAAAAATTCTGATGGTGTATTCACACTTGCGGTATTTTTCTTGCAGGAGCAAGAAACTATAATTTTTTCTTGCACTTGCAAACATCCACACAAATATTATTGACTTTGTGTATGTGAGTTCTCTGCAGAAAAACAGAGATCAACCAAGTCTTGATTTTCTCGCTGTGAGAAAAATGCCTACAAGTGTGAATTACCCCCTGAGGCCTGTTCAGGAACAACGTAAAAGTACCCTCCCCCGCGGACGAACCGTGCAGAACCGCGCTGATAAGCGCCCTTGTATGCCTTGCCTGGTCTTGCGCTGAGTAGTTCTGTCTTTACTAACATTCACAATGAACGTTGTCTGCAGGCTGGAAACACGTCCATGTCTGTGGCGGAGAGTGTGAGAGCGACGGCGGAGGCGGCGGTGAAGCAGGCGGAGACGCAGGCCCTGGAAGCCGCGGGCATGGTCTTCGACAGCAACTACGGCATGTACTACGACTACAACTCCGGCTACTACTACGACGCAGTGAGTCCAACCAATCCGCACGCACGAAAGCTGGAAAAAAATACCTTCATCCTTTTAGCCATCAAAATCGTAGATTATTTGTCCGTTTCACCCAAATCAACAACAAGTACGCTTAGTCAGCGCAAAGGCCGAGCGCCCCAACCATCCGTCACGTGGGGGGGGGGGGTAGCCAGCCAGGGGTGGGGTCCTCCATGACAACAACTCAGACATGACTCCATAAGGCTGCCTGCATCATTATGTGCAACTTTGGGGGGGTAGCCAGCCAGGGGGGGGGGGTCCTCCACGATAACCATGACCACGACGCACACATGACTCCATTAGGCCGATTCGACTTACAGTCGCGCTCGGCCTAAAAATCCAAACGTTCTGCGACACAATCAACTTGGCTGCGCAAAGGATTCGCGCCACCGCAATTTTGCATTATCAAAGACCACCAAAACAAAGTTTTCCCCAAAACACTGCAATTGCAATGAGAATCAGTTTTGGACCTCCATGGTAATTTCCGATCGTTGATGTTGAGCATGAGCGCTTCAATTCATAACGCTGACAGGCATTCTGGTTCACTTCTCTCGTGCTTTGTACAGGACCATGATCGTTTTTCTTGTGGTTTCTAGGCCCGGAAGCTTTACTATCAGCCCAGTACGGGAACGTACTACGAGTACGATGAGAGAACCAGGACGCACCGCGTGCACTCCCGCGTCGACATCAGTCAGTACTCCACGCAACAACAGAACTACAATCATGCCCAGCAACCAACGCCGACAACAACATCCAGTCAACAACAGTACCCGCCATCACTGCTCGATCTCAAGGTGTTTCCCGTGCAAAGCAAACAACAACATCAACAATCGCAGCAACAGAAACAACCCGGACGCAATCAATCCCGACATCAACAGAGCCGTTCAGAACAGAACCAAAAATCATCTCCCATCAAAATTGACATGTTTGGTAAGTCCTTTTGTTATCTTGATCTTTTGTCAATGGTCAAGGTTCTTGATAAATCATTTCTTGGCCCCACGTTTGAACCCGCTGAAATTGCCAAAGTAAAGAAAATAATTTTTCCCACCTGAAGAACTCGCATCGCAACACTCGGGTTGCTTTTGTTCAAACTAGAAGCAAAATTCCAGAAGTCAATGTCGTGCATTTATCACTTTCTCTCTTGATTTGATCAGAAGAGGAGATGGAAACCGACCGCGACGATGCCACAACCAATGACGATGGAACAACGCGACGAGAACAAAGTGAAGAATGCGAGGTGAGGTTCTCAATTTTTCGAACAGAGAGTTTTTTTTTTCAAAAGTGTCCGAATGATGCTTACCCTTGAAGCTTTAGTCACTGGTTTGTGACACTTTTAACGGCGTCTTTGCACTCGATTACTGCAGCTTAAAAGAGTCAGCCAAAACTGAAAGTTTTTTCGGTTTGTTGTAGGCTGATGATTCTGACATAAGACGCGCCCTTGCCAAATTAAGCATAAACGAAATAATGAAGACGGCAGTAGGTAAATACCCCTCTTTCAAACTTCTAGCTCTCGTGCATCAACTTTCAGGACAAGCACGAGAGGAAGAGGAAACGAGAAAAGAAGAGAAAGAAGCGTCACAAACACGATGAGAGACACAGGAAGCACAAGAAGAAAAGGAAAAGGCGAAGCAACAGCGTGAGTTCTGACGACGAAGAAGAGAAGATCCAGGACGAAAACCAAAACGAGGCAGAGGAGCAGAAGCAAAGCGTTCAAGAATCGAAGCAAGAAGAAAAGAGCGGGCCCTCATCAGATGAGTTTGATTCTCCGGATGAATTCGAGTCGCCATCGGAAGATTCCTCCCCACAAAAACCCTCACAAGAGACGATAAAGATTGATGACGATGGGCCAGAGGAAGCACCAAAAAAGGAGGACTTGTTGCGGGTGGACCCGCTGTCTTTTATCCTGGGTCTGAAACCACAGACAGCGGACGTGGGTCGAGAGAAAAACGGAAATGAAGAGAAAGAGGAAACCATTGAACTGGAAAGTGATGAAAGAACTGAACCGCTGGGAGATCAAGGAACCGACAAAGAACAATCCGAGCCGATTGTGATAACAAGTGATAAAGATGATGAGAATGAACCAATAGAAGTTATTGAAAGTGAAACTGAAGAAGGTGAGCTGTCCGATTCCTCCGACGACGACGAGAAAAAAGCAGGAAAGGAAGAACCGGAAGAGCAAGCCCAGCAAGAAGTTGCTTATGCTGATCAAAATATCAACTGTCAACAGCAGCAACAGCAAGCTTACTTCTCTCAAGCAACAGATTACTATGGATATCAACAACAACAGCAGCAGCAGCAGCCGACCATGTCACACCAAGAATACATAGAATACACGCAGAGACACAATGAAGGTTGGTCAAGAACAGGTCCGGTGCTTCAGTGTGTGTGTCCACCCATGGTCGAGAAATACCACACGTGGGATTTGGGATGTGTTGTGTGGTCTTTGCTATGCACGAAATTTATGAAATTCTATCCCGTGGGATGCCTCTTCTTTCACCATTGTCCGGCATTACGTTTCGCTATGCGCTGAAAATCCAGTCCAAGTTGTGATTGCATCTTGCACAAGGGTCATTTGAATCAGGGTTGCAAGCTGAGAATAGGCAGTTTCCCATCCTCAAGACTTGTTTCACATTGCAAGACTATGATGGCACTTGTTTCACATTGCAAGACCATGATGATGGCACTTGTTTCACATTGCAAGACGATGATGGTACTTGTTTCACATTGCAAGACTATGATGGTACTTGTTTCACATTGCAGCTCTGCAGAACGCTGCGGCACAGTATCCGCCGTCTGTTCGCGCGATGGTCAAGTCGTCCGACTCGCTGGCTGTGGGAAGTCTGCATCTCATCACTTACACTGGAACGACAGTCGGTCGCGAGAAGAACCTGGGCCACGGAATCATTGTGCCTGACGATCAAGTTAGCAAAGTGAGTACCTGGGAACGATGACATTCATGACGCATTTGCTGGCCGCAAACAATCCTTTGCTTTTCACATTCTCAAAAAGAAGACCAAATAGCTGGTCGGTTATGCAAATACCCGAAATCTCCTAATTGCCAAAAGGCAAAAGTCTTGTTTTCGTTCATCTTCATGCGCAATCGTGAACAGGTTGTTTTGGTTCGAAACCATTCTTTGTTCGAAACACTTCAGTTCTATTTCTCCTTTAGATGCACGCTGAAATACGCTACAGTGACGAGGTGGGGAGTTATGTGATAAAAGACCATGCTAGTCAACACGGCACCTTCATCAACGGTGCCAGGATTTGTCAGGTAGGTGCCTCTTCGCCCGGCTGGGGCTGTTTCATTCACAGTTTCTTGTTTCTGGCAAACTGAACGGAACCTTTTTCCACGGAATGTCTTGCTTGTCCGGATAAACTCGTGTCGCGCTTCTAAGTCGCTGAGCGCTTTTGTCACTGACTCAGTTCCTTTTCAGCCAAAGATGATGAGCGCAGCAATGCCGGTGTACCACGGGGATACGGTGCAGTTCGGAGGCACCACACTGGAGCTGCACATCCACCCAGGCAACGAAACGTGTGATGGGTGCGAGCCAGGCAATGTGCAGGCGGAGATGAAGAAGCAACAAACAGAAACCAGCAAGTTCCTTTTTAAACGTCGAAAAATTCGCAGGAAAACGTATCCATCAATGCTCTGGACTCGTTTTCTGCATTTCCTCGGGACGGATGTATAAAAGAGATTATTTTTGTGTCGTCACTTGGCCTCTGCGTGAGCAACATCCTGTAAATCTGAACACTGTGCTGTCACAGAAGTAATAGTTTCATTTTCCTTGCAGAAGTTCCCTATTTGAGTAAGTCGCAAAGAGAAAAAAGTAGGAGGCAACAAATGAAGTCACTGAAGAAGAAATACGGCCTTGCAGTACGTAACTTGTCTTCCAATCTGTTGCGTGTGAATTGGTTTTTCGTTTCAGTTGATTGAGACAAAGAAACTTGTGTTGAAATTGTGTTGGAGCAAAGGCAACTTGAGTCCACATTTCCCACTCATCCTCAAAGTGTGGTCGAAAGTGTTTTGCACATTTCTGCATTCTGTACTAAATTTCTCGAAAACGTGAGTCGAAAGTTTACTGCATATTTTCCGCATCTGTACAGAATTCTCTACCATCACGCCAACGTTTTGAGCAAATTACATTCCAAAGAAAAGCCGCATCTGGTGACGACAGACTTTGATGTTGATTGTGTACTTTTCACACACCAGACTGAGGCGTACACGGACTCTGGCGCGATACTGGCTGCTGGGTACGAGGACAAAGCCGCCGAAAGAAGACGCACCAAGGGCAGTGATCACCCCCATCAGAAAGACGACGAATCTGCTTCTGTTGACAGGTGAGGAATCAAGCTGGCAGTGAAACAGCGATGTTGCCTGTGACATGGGAACTCGAGTGTTGGGGTCAGCCATACCTTTTCAACGGTGAGATTTGGGAACTTTCCCATTTCTCGGGTGAGTTTTGGGAATGTTTTACCAATCTCACATTACAGTGAAGTTTCCTTCATGTTTTCCTCTCAAACGGGGGATTGGTTTTCTCATCTCTGCCAATTTGCGGATGTTCCTGATCAGGTTCGGTTCTTGAATGCACCAAGCAAACTTTTGACTGAAGTTGGACTCAAAACATAACTGGAGGGGTGGCAGTCCTGGACTACGGTACGAGATGGGACTTTGCGAAAGGGAACATGTGACGTGCTGAAGGTCCTGTTGAGACCACAAGCACTGACACTCCTAAAACATTCACATTCTGGCGGACTGCGAATGTTCCGTACCTCCGATTTGAAAATGACCTTTGGTAGTCCCTAATGCACCAAGGGTTTGCCCCCAAACACACGGGGTTTTCTATATATCGTCTCAAAGCAGTCGCAGACATTGATCTCGCAACTTTTGCACTGAGCTGAACACTTTACTGCGCATTTGTCGTTCACTCAATGACGTTGTGCGTTGCTCCATTTTTTTGCGTTCAGTCGTGTTGTTTTCGGACAACTTGTTAGTGAAGATCTTTCGCCACCTTGTCTGTTTTCTGAATGACGCGGTGTTTACGTTGCGCTCGGTTAGAGTGGCTTTTCTGAGTATCGTTTGTTTCGATGAATGATTGGTTGTTTTGTCGGAATGTCGAGGATCATTAGTTTTTCCTCCCAAGATAACACAAATCAAACATTTATTCACATGGAAACCAGTGCTGGACATGACTCTTGAAATTGTTATCTGCCAATGCTGTATGACTGTTTGCTTTTGACCGCATTGTGGGGTTGTGGTCATGTGCACAAACAAATCAAATCTAATTTACTGAAACTCGTTGTTCACCTCCTGAAAACGGCAAGTCATCCGCTGCTTGCTGTTCTGGTTTTCTGCATGGGCGTGGCACTCAGGGCGGAGGGGTGATCACCAACCCATCTGCTTGGGGGTCATACACGAAAGGCTTTGTTCAAACTGGAAGATTTGCTCCAAACTCTTTCGTCTTACATTCCAATACATTTGTCCGGTGAGGAGGAGGATGATGCGCAGTCAACTAAATCTGGCCGTGTCAATAGTTGACCGGATAAGCTTGGCTTTTGCAAATATTTTGGATGCACTGGGTCAATAAACAGAAGAGACAGCCAAAACACAAACGGGATGACAGACAAAATTCTTGGACATCCACGTTCACGGTGGTTGCGGGTTGATGACCGTTTTGTTTTTCACTCAGACCTAGAAGCGCCCAACAGTCCCCAAACCAGATCTCGCTCTCAATGAGAGTCGCCAAATCAAATTTCTGACACAGCTAAAATGGGGGAGAAGATCAAATCACCTGTTGCACAGAACATGGCTGATGATGAAAAG
>JAAUYG010121344.1_pt1 | contig 10368 bp, 10 predicted proteins | sample 7278091 | NCBI WGS metagenome assembly JAAUYG01 (sample SAMN14350201, study PRJNA611818) | marine sediment metagenome | isolation source: surface marine sediment (0.6m) | place: French Polynesia: Moorea | collected 2018-08
TGTCACGTCCTGTCTGTTGCGTTGTTTGACGCTATGGACTTGTATTGACGGATGCCTTATATTTGGTCTAAAACGCTTTTATTCGCCTGCTGGAGTTACAGTTGTTTTGATTACTGCATGTCTATTTTTAGCTCTCCCTAAGGTAACAGACCGTTATATCGTTATCGCTACAAGAACACTACATCAATGAAATTTCGGGCAACGATATTAATAGCTATGCAATTTTGTAATGCAGCAATGTTATTTTTGCACAGGATATGCATGTGCATCATACATGTATTAGTATATACTGGAAAGTATGGTATATCCCAGGAAGATGACCTAGACACTATCATGGACTCATGGTGAAGTAAAAATATTGCACCACTACTGTCACTGCCATTCATTCTTAAAGTAAAAACACATGATACCTTATATTTATACCGAGAAATGAGAACAGTGGTTCCTATTTGTTGCAACGTTTACTTTAATATATACCACATTGATTATAAGACTGCGTTATTTGATTCCGCCATGCCTTTATTTTACGATCAAACAACTGCAACATAAGACAACACATTTTTATGGGTGGTCGTAAAATGAGAACAGTGTAGTGGAAAGTATGGTATATCCCAGGAAGATGACCTAGACACATGGTGAAGTACAAATATTGCACCACCATTGTCACTGCCATTCATTATTAAAGTAAAAACACATGTTACCTTATATTTATACCGTAAATGAGAAATAGAGGGACCACTCTTCTGTAAATCTTCTGATTTACCTTCTGTAAATGAGAAGTAGAGGGACCACTGTACAGTAGTACATGTATGATTAGCATTAGAGTAATTTTTTTGGTCTTTGGTCTAAGCTGATCTCCTTTAAGTAATACCCCCTTCAATTTGCAACAATCCCAAATGGAAGCCTCATGTGGGGAGGATACACATTCAGTACATGTACATAACCGATTCTACCGAAAGACGGAAATCAAGGATTTAACTTAAAAGTACATTATGCTGCAAAAGTAACGAGCTTGCCGTCAGGTGTGGGGGCGAAGTTTTCTTTCAATATAAATATCAGCTATTAGCTCCTCAACAGTACCTTTCTGGGCCTTACCTGGATGACTATACAGAACCGCTCCTCTATTGGAAGACCAGAATACCCTCTGTTAGCAGCCATGGTCTCGAAATATCTGTCAAGCCCTGCCTCATCTGCACTGGGTGAAAGGATTTTCTCAACTGATGGGAAAATCTTTCGCCCAGAATGTTGTAATCTGTGTGTATGTAAAATAGAATTTCCAGGAGATATTCTTGTTAGGAATGAATTGAAAACAAAATTGCAAACCGTGAAAGTGGCATTGAGAGAACAGCCAGGAGGAGCTGTAACAAATACGGATATCCTGAACAATGTGCTCGATTTTTGGATTCAAGCACATCAACACGATCAATATGTTTATATCAACAGAAATGGCATTGTAGCTGCAACCAGGGACAATGCTAATGAAGATCTCTTCATTAAAAGCCAATCAAGCCTCCAGAGATGTATTGAACTGGTGGAAGATCATACCAGGATATGTAACAGGCAGCTGGATATATCGTCCATCACCAGAAATGGCCATGTTGCCATAACAAAACTGAACTGTGGAAATCGTGGTGACATACATCGATTGCGGTGGTCGTCTTCTCCTTGTCTCGCAAATGGGGAATATCTTATCAACCACATTCCATGGATACACCACAAGTGGCATGCTGCCTGTGCATTATGTGCGATTTTCCGAAGCGTCAGATATTGGTGTGATTGGCAAGAAATCCAGAAGGAGGATGCTGGCAACATACCATGCTCATTCAGAAATTTGTCCAGAGAGTCTACAAAAGATGCCATTCTACATGAAATGGCTGGCTATGAAGGAAATGAAGCGATTCAAGCATAGGGTAATGACGTAATTATGGCCCACCCAGGAATTGACATAGAGTCAGATGCAAGACACGGCTGGCGAAAGAATGCGAAAGACACAAGCGTTGTTTGCTTGGGTCAAATGACACACAAGGTTCTGAGACACGAGCATATCGCCAAAAGGGATGACCTTGTGACCCAGCGTCATGAAGTCATTGGTGTAGCCCGAATGTATGATTATCTAGAGGAACAGGGTACATGCTCACGATAAAAATATGGCGGTGAAGAAATTTGTTCCTGATCATGCGGTGAGTGAGTGATATCCAAGTTTAACGGCACATCAAACACCAAAAGGGTCATACAGTGCCAAAACAGGTGTAAACTGCACTATGAGTCTAAGCAGGCACGACCCAGCGATGATACTTGAATGTGTGTGAGTGATATCAAAGTTTAATGCACATCAACACCAAAAGGGTCATACAGTGCCAAAACAGGTAAATACGTTTATACAGATTTCAAACCATGACCAATGTGCTATGGGTTCTACCTCAGTTCTTCTTTGTACAGACATGCAAAGGTCTGTGATCGGACAGTCAGAGACAGAAAATGAGGAACAAGAACAAAAAGCGAAAAGGCAACTAGTCTTTCTCGCAGCTGCTTTTGAATGGTGCTGGAGTTATGGGAACGAAAGTCTCTTCAGGATTCCGTGAATATGTGTTGTCCCGACTGTCTAACGATGAAATAACACTCACCATTAAAAGTGACCAGCTGCTTCTCCTTTTTGGCGAGCACCAACGGTCTCAAAGGGGGAGCGAAATCAGGGGAAGTTGCGTAATGCAAGCCGAATGAAGCCGTCACTGAGGAAAGTATCAAACCTGCCAAATGCTTCAATCAAAGACTTCCCCAAACCGGACAAGTCATTGATTGCTACGATGCAGTTACTGATTTGTGCGAAGTTGAGTGAGTGAGTGAGTGATATCCAAGTTTAACGGCACATCAACACCAAAAGGGTCATACAGTGCCAAAACAGGTGTAAACTGCACTACGAGTCCAAGCAGGGTCTACTAGAAAAGAATATAATGGTCAAATGAGTGCAAAGTCCAAGGCAAGATGTCAAGGCACATCTTGAAAAAAAGTCCAATAGCTCTAACGTACAGTAGGAGTGTTGAAGGTGTAACTGAATCGAAGAGAGCTTTCATGTTTCTGACATCGAAAAAACGGCTTCGTATATAAGCGAATTCGACACAGTCGATCATGATATGTTCAACTGTCAGTGGGCATTCAGGCTGGTCTTCTCGCTTTAATAAGTAACTATGTGTAAGATACGTGTGTCCCAGGCGAATTCTTGCGTGCGTGTGTGTGTGTGGGTGGGTGGGTGGGTGAATCAGGCTTATAGTCGGCTTTCAACCACTCATGGTCATATCACCGACTGCAAGTTGTTGGTGTGTGTGTGTGTGTGTGCGTGGATGGATGAATCAGGCTTATAGTCGGTTTTCAACCACTCATGGTCATATCACCGACTGCAAGTGTGTGCGTGTGTGTGTCAGGATATGAGTATAGAAGTTCTGAAGACTTCTGTTCATCCCACCCAGTACGTTTGCATTTATACTTTATACATCTCTTGAGTATTGTCTGATATATAACTTGTGTCTGGTTAATATTAATATAATTCGGTACAATACTTAGTGATATAAGTTATGGTAATGTCTGACTGTTGTTGGTAGGATGTTATAGTCTTGTGTTTTCTTTATTTATTATAGGACGGCTTGATAATTGATATTTGACGATACTAAGAACCCAGTTGAATAAAAGGCATCAAATCCTAGTTCGAATTGGCTGTTACATGAAGAAAACCAGAGCAAACCGGTCAATAACAAGTGCAGCACAGGAGCTGTTAAAAGAGCACCCACACTCATTTCGCAACCTAGCTGGTTTCGAGGAATGGCAAGCACACACAAGAGGCCAGAGCTGCGTTTAGACCACCAAGTAGGTATTGATTATATCAAAGTTTAACGGCACATAAACACCAAAAGGGTCATACAGTGCCAAAAGAGGTGAATCCACTAGATGATGATGATGATGATGATGATGATATCACAGAGTCCACTAGAAAAAAATATGGTTTACAGTCTGACAACTGCGATGTCTAAGAACTGCACTGTGCGAGAGCATTCGCTATCAGGCCAAGTCTGAAGACAATGTCCGACAAGATCTGATACCCAGGGTCCGCCACTGGGAGGCTGCTCTCATGCACCCCCCAATTCATAAACCATGCATGGATTCATAACCCATGCATTAGTTACGCAAAGGGTGGCTACTTAAAAGATTTTTAAGAACAGGCTTATGAACAGGTATTTAAATATTAATCGTTTATTGATATAGATGCGGAGAGTTTATGCATGCAGCGTGAACTGTTCATTATCCTGTTCTTAGCTACATCTTTCTTTGTGATTAGTACTTGTTTAACCTATGCACGGTTTATGAATTTGGGCCCTGGTGTAAACACTGGTAAACAGTCGCTTCGGGCGAACTACCAATTGTCAATAACCACCGCGTTGAAGGGTAGGGGGAGGCAGGCCAGCTGACTCAAAGCATGTGTTCCTAAAACAAAGAATCTCAATATGATGAAAGTTTTTGTGGCCGTTTCAAATAACCCAGGCCAGTCACACCTGCTCACTCTGTTATTTATAGGGTATGGCAGAATATTTTGATAAGGCTATTTTATGGTAATATATTTTTGATACCACAGATACCACAGTAGATACCACAGATACCACAGCAGCTCCTCCTCCATCCTCCACCCCACCTCGATCTGCACAAAAAGGTAGTACACGGGAACTGCAGCTATGCAAGAAGGTTGCCTAAGTGACATTTTGCATCACATTTTTATAACAGCCTAGACTAGATACATACCTATGACCTATAAATCATAAGCAACCACTTTTAGGTTATTCTCAATGAAGTATGTATAGTATTGCATAATGCACCAACTCGGCCTTTTATTTAACACAGCTTTCAAAAAGTATGTTTCTTTTTTCACTTTATCATAGTATAAAATCAGGAAATCAAAACATAAAATAGGCCTTAACAGTAGGCACCTGGAACGCTTCACATGGTTGCAAGATATGGCGCACATTGCGTACAAAACATCACATAGGTGGCAAGACGGGTACCTGGGCGTCACAGCCTTGCCATACTATCAACTGGATAAAATTGTTATGCACAGCCATGCAGAATCCCACAAACTTGCAGTAGAAGCTGAAGCCAACAGGAGACACGCATTGGCAGCAGGAGGCGGCACTATGGGTGGTCTTCACAGACAACAGTCGTTGGAGAGGCACTCTGTTTTGGACTATATCGCCCTCGCAAGTGAGCTTGGTGAGTGAGTGATTTCAAAGTTTAACGGCACATCAACACCAAAAGGGTCATACCGTGCCAAAACAGGTGATAATGATTGCAACGTCAATTCAAGTCGCTACAGTCTTAAGAACTGCACTGTGTGAGAGCAATTCACTATCAGGCCAAGTCTGAACAAAATGTCCGACAAGGTCCTCTTTGGCACCTATGATCAGTTGATGGTGGTATCACAGTTTAACGGCACATCAACACCAAAAGGGTCATACAGTGCCAAAACAGGTGATAATGATTGAAACGTCAATTCAAGTCGCTACAGTCTAAGTACTGCACTGTGTGAGAGCAATTCGCTATCAGGCCAAGTCTGAACAAAATGTCCGACAAGACTTGATACCCAGGGGCGCTACGTGGAGGCTGCTCTCATGCACCCCCCAAAAACAAACGGACGATATGTTTATTATCGCCCAGTTTTGTAGCAAGTCCCTGGTGCAGCTGGGATTTTATCACAGTTTTCAATGATGACATTGAGGAGCACCAGAGACGACTGTTCTTGGTTGTGAAGGAGAGGGTATCTTGGGAATCCCTCAGTCTGGCCATGCAGCGCTATATGAGGGGTTTCGCCTACAACGACGGCGATAGTCCATACTTTATGGACAATCTGCTTTACTTGCTGCTGGTGAAACGTCTTCAGGCAAACCAGGGAAACTGGTGTCAGCAGAGGACATGGCTCAGTGGAGGAAGGGATGCCACTTCTGCAGGTTGTCTAACCAGCAACGAGGGAATGGTAGTGTAACCTACATATTCCGTGGCTTCTATGAAGCATTGCTGTGGACATCTTTTTCGCCAGACCTTTCACCCATTGATCACCAGTGAATCAGCTAGACAAAAGAAACCGAAGACGGGACCCACTTCCCACTAACTTTGACCAGCCTTACGTGAGGAATGGGAGAATATCCCGGTAAGATAAGGATTCAGTCACCCGGGTCGTTCAGATGAGGAGACATTGTGAAGCCGTTTTGAACCCCGGCGGTGGTCACACACGGTATTAATCTGAAGTGTGGAACCAATCACAACATGATGCTATCAACATGTGGAATAACAGTTTGTTTGTAAAAATAGTGACGATAAAATAAATCCGGTATTGAATACACTGTGAAATTTGTGGGCGTTGCGTTACTGTATCTCTTGAGAATATATCAGCTGATCCATATTATGGGTATGACCTTACATAAATCAACCACACAGGTATTCTGATTACATGTGGTGTTCCAGAGATTGATAGAACGTGCCACGCATGATTCCCGCAAGATCATTTTTTTTAGTAATTTACATGCACAAAATCAATAAATTGCAAGATGCGACAGTTGTCAAAATATTAGCATATAAAAGCAAAAAGCCATTTTATATTCACCAATTCCTTTAGTTCTCGTTGTTCCTCTCCGGATTCGAACCGCCAACCTCTTGGTTGGTTCATGCCTAACCTAAACCTATTAGATGCCTAACACCCTAACCTTTGGACTACTGTGACTGCTTGGAAGTCGACACCTATAACATAAGCATTTATTGTATAAGCATGATAAGGTTGTATTGTTTTACCAGCTTAATGGCAGCTTAACATAAATCCGTGATGTGGGGAGTGAGTAATAAGGGTTGGCTCTGTGGCAGAGAGGGTTAGGGTGTTGGACTGCTAGTAGGTTTAGGTGTGTGTTCTAAGGATCCGAGTTCGACTCCACCAAGACGTGGCAAGCCGTTGAAAAGAGGTCTACTGTCGGAATATGCGGTAGAAGTAGGCAGGCGTTATAAAGGACGTATAAATCCGTATAGTGTGTGTTTCATCACGCCTGACTGATCATAAAGTACCATGAGTCAGCAACGTATCGCTTGCACAGAGGCCTTCTGCAGAACGATATAAGGTGGAGCTGTTGTGCCGGTATAAGCGGACGGCAGGGTCCAACACCGGACCGGTAGCTCGCCACAAGAGAGTGCGTTATGTACATGTGGAACACTTTTTTCGTGGTAGCCTTGCACATCTCAAATAGGCGTCTGAAAGAGCACACGCGTGCTTCATAATGTTACCACACATGACTTTAACAGAAATATTGTTACAAAATGCATATATTGAAATATAAGTCGTCCATGACAACACGGTGTCAGATAGTTGCGAGTTCGAGTCTTGTCTCAGACACTTCTTCCCCCTTGCTCTCGCGCTGTTTGACCCAGTTTAGCCACTCGGGTTGACCGGGGCCTATAACATACAATTTCAATGTTTAAACTAAGCGATGTGGTTTTTGGAGCAGTGCCTGCATTATATAAAGTTTTATTGAAAAGCGGTAATAACATATTAATTTTATGATTTATCATCCACTGTTGTATAAAAATATAAGTGGGTTGGCTACAGGAAGGAAGGGCAAATCACTGCTATCAGAAGTACGTTTAGCATCAATGACGCAATGTAGGCTGCGTAGTGTTTGCCTACCACGAAACAAGCGTTACACATGTACGTAACGCCACCCTATTTAGGCGAGCTACCGGTGTTGGGCCCTGCCGTCCGCTTATGCCGGCACAAAAGCTCCACCTTATATCGTTCTACAGAATGCCTCGGTGTAACTTGCCAAGCGATATATGGCTGACTCATAGTACTTCACGGTCAGTCAGGCCTTTATTGTTTCAAAAAACTTTTCTCGTAATCATTTTTCGTAAGCACAGCGCGTTTCTGCTGTGGTTATGGTACAATAGGGAATGTCTTCTAGCATTTTCATCTTCCTCTTCTGTCAGTAACACGTCTCCAGTACGACTTGTGTTGAGATAACGTTAGCACATTTCTGTCTGAGGTTTACTTGCACTATCCGGCATCTTTTATGATTTCGTTACACCAACGGATTGCCATTACACTGTTCATTGGAGTAGCTCATTCTTAGTATATTAATTGTTGTTGCAATAGCATATTCGTCTATTCTTGTGGTTCCAATAAGATAAGTTTCTCAGCAGTACGGTGTTTCTATTTTGATACATGCATTTATTTAAATCCTAAGCTTAAACCATGGCTTAGATTGCAATAAAGATTATTCTTTCTATGTCATTTTAATTTCAATATGACGTGACTACTATGATTCTTCTACACTTTCACCACTCATATAACTACAAGTATAATATTTCCTTTACCCATCAGCTGTAGGGTTTACTTGCCCAAAGGATGCAATTATTAATACATGACAACTTCGTATTGTGATAATTGTGTGTATGTCTGACATTATTTTATTAGTGTCCTTACATTCTACCTTAAAATCAATATTTTTGTGCTATCAACACAGACCAGGTATGTATTAATAAACAGAAACCCAGAAGCATTAACAGGACAGGTGACAGTGTTTTTATTGAAAACGAACCAGGCTTTTGGGACATCAGAGGTGAAACGGTATTTACGGAAAGTAAACCAGATTCTTGTAACATCAGATGTGCCAGAGTGTTCATTGTAAATGAACCAGGTTTTTGTATGGGTGATAAATAAAGGAGCCACTGCCCACCATTTGTGTACCCACTTTCTATGAGCGCAAAGACTTGGGTGTAGAAATCCAGTAGTACAAGAAATCAGCGATGCACGGCGTGAAGCAGAGCGTTTTATTCAGATAAAACCTGCATTTAACGTAAACTTTACACAGCAGTCACATACATGTACGTTACACAAACTAACAATACATGTGATGATGAACAGCCATGTTCAACCCCGAAATCACAGCATGAAGATATCTTTCACTCTTGACTTTTAAGTATTTACTTCCTGCAGACTTATATAGTTACGGAAAAGTAAGAATGGTAGAAAGACGATGCCTCAAATACAAAGACCTCGGTCACATTATGAACCTTTTCGGTCCAGGACGTTGAAATGACCAAGGATCCCCCAGTGATCGCTTGGATATCTTTGACACGACCTCAGTCTGTCCACACCGACCAACTCGAAATACACCGGCTTTATCTCTGGCCCAGTGTCAGCCGATCGCATGTAGAGGCGGTCGAAACGGAACTGCGGTTTGTGTCTCCCTGGCAGTCCGATGTTGTTATTTCGCCGCATATCCCAGGTGTATTTGACCTCTGGACGACAGCCAGTTGCCTCCCATATGTCTACAATGCCCTCGGGTATGTCCCCAAACTCCCTCATCTGCAAGTTGGGCAGTCGCAAAGCAGAGATAAAATATTGCAAGTAAGTGCGTGTTGGGAAGGGGGGGGGGGGGTGCTGCATTTGAGCATCACGCTATTTTTGTTGTTTTCTCCTTGGCGGGAGGGGGGAGTTCTTTGACTCTTGGCGAAAGCAATTTGACCTTTCAGTCAACATTGACAATTACGACATGACCCCTAAGCCCCTTAGATCCTTCACACATCGCATCTGTGACTCTGAGACTGGTGGAATCAGCCACCATCTCCAGAGCCACTGTTTCATCAAGAATTGTGTGAGATATACATTTACATATATAGTTGGGGAAGATTCTCTGGCATAGTTGACGTGTAATAAAAAGGGCAAGTGAAGCGAATGTAATGTGAAATAAACTGACAAATATAAGTTAAACATAAACCTTTTAACTCTTAAATTTAAATTGTTACAAAAATAAGTGTCCGGTCAATGTCTGAACATGCAGACTGACTCGATGTGGCGGACCTGGAGCCATGCATTTCGTTTACTTAGGGAAAATAGCAAAGAGTCTTCTTTGGCTGGATATGATGACTGCTAAATTTCTTAATACCACGTTAATACATTTTCTAATTTTCCATTTACAATGTTAATGGATTCACGGGGGTAGACCTGGATCTAACACATCGCATTAATAGTATAACGTTTTAGAATTTGAAAGATCATTTCTTATATATAACCTTTGTGTTGATCTGAATAAAAATACATACATACAGTCACATACATACAAAGGGCAAATTATCCGAAAGCCGCATTTTGTCAAAATATTATGTCTATAGTGCTATAATGTATATCATACGTTTAAACACAAAATGTTTTTTTCTATCTAGTTTGGTAACTTCCCATGCGACCTCAGTCCTTAGTTCGGGACTGAGTGAATATTGCAGAATTAATTTCGGTGTACTATGCAACCATTAAGCAAGCACAACGAAGCATTACGAACCACAAAATCTGTTAAA
>JAAUYG010144848.1_pt1 | contig 10368 bp, 7 predicted proteins | sample 7278091 | NCBI WGS metagenome assembly JAAUYG01 (sample SAMN14350201, study PRJNA611818) | marine sediment metagenome | isolation source: surface marine sediment (0.6m) | place: French Polynesia: Moorea | collected 2018-08
TCTGTTATTTGTCAGGGACTCTATTCAAAAAAACCTGGGGGGCTCTAATATCTCCCGTAAAATATATATAAAAATGTTGCTCATCCACCCTAGATAAACCATATCATAATAAATCCGATAATCATTCCACTGCAGGATTTCCGTACCGAACAAATCATTTTGATTGGTGCTGTAGAAACGCCATACCCGGCTTAAACGTACATATATACGATCTAAATCTAGTGTGGAACATAAAAGCAGTATGTATTTAGGAAGCAGTCTGATGTCAAGTAACGGACAAAACCGTTGTTTTGACAATGACCAGCTTTATACCATAACGTATTTATACGTATGGGTATAAGTCTTGCAACTACTGTAACGTGCTTAAACGTACAACCTCGCTTCCTTCATCACTGAAGAAATAGGGGAAAAACTTGAATGTACGGTATATTATGGGGTGTGATTTTACGAATACAAATTTTATGTACGTTTTTTCATGATACAGATTTTGTCTGGTAAACATGGCGTGATTTCAGGGCACCAAATTTTGTGTATGTTTTATTCAGTTACGGTACAGGAAAGGATATATTCAGCGCAGTACAGACATTCGCATGTTTCAAACATGTTTAGATAAGTATTTATTCCTAATATGTGGATGGAATTTAACTAATAGTATGCTTTGTGGAAGTGGCGTTCCTATGGGAAAATTTGTGCCTTGATAGCGGTGCCAATAGATCTGTATTTCCCAATTTTCCAAAATGCATCAGAGTTTGGAAATGATTATATGAACAAAATGTTATAGAACTCCTTAAATGTCACCTTAGAACTTACTCCCAAAGTGTCCAACGTGTGTTGTGCAGATACAAAAAAAACGTCTAAAAGCTGAGAATTGAAATCCCATGTTAACTGCTTCTAAGGAAGAAAAATATTATACGTTTCAATAGCCTGTACTTGGGAAGGGATAGCTCCTACACCCTTGACGTCATATATATTGAACACATTACAAATATCTTCTTGTTACAGGAATTGACGAATGTGCCAGTTCTCCCTGCTTAAACGGTGGAAACTGTTCCGATGGAGTCAACCAATATGAGTGTACATGCCAACATGAATATACTGGACTACGGTGTGAAACAGGTACGTTATTGTCTGGAAATAAAATAAAATTTCCTAAGTTACCATTCAGTTTGAATATGTGGTCTTAAATCTTACATTCTTTGTTAAGTTTCAGTGTTGAAGTACGTGTAAATATGTTGATAGCAGAAGTCTGCTATGAAAGTATTATGGACATTTTACTTTATTTTCAACAATCACATATTTCATATATCTATATAACCCTGCCTTCGTGCCACCTTGATAGTGGTGTAAAATAGTTCTGTATCTCCTAATTGCTCAACCTTTAAATTCGAAATGCTTCATTTGTTTTCAAATGAATGAGAAATAAAATAGACCTATTCAGATGTCACAGCAGAACTTGTCCAAAAGAGTCCAATGTGTATTGTGCAGATTTTAAAAGGCACGAACTTTTTAAGCCTGACAATTGAAATCCCACCTTAATTGTTATTGGGGAAGAAACATGTTCCATGTTCCAATATCTTGTACGGCAGTTGAGATTGATCCTGCTTAAATACACCCTTGACATTATATATACTCAACAAAGTACAAGGATATTTTTGAGGGGGGGGGGTATTGGTCAATGTGACTGTTCCCCCTGCTTGAATGGTAAATGCTGTTCTGATGCCAATATGGATATACCAGGCTGTGGTGTGAAACGGACACCTTATCTTCTAGAAATAAAACATAATTTTCTCAATTAATTTAGATATTTGATGTTAAATCTAATATTTCGTGTTAGAAAAAAGGAAAATGGTGAAATTAGTGTAACTATATGATAGAATAAGTTTGCTCCGAATTTTTATGCATATTTTTCACATATGTCATATATCTTGGCATAAATCTTTATTTCCAATGTGAGAATGCGATATAACTAGCTTTTAAGTTTTGCAGTAATAGCATTCCGCTTGCAACATCTGTGAGTTGAGAGTGGTGCAAAAATGGATTGGCATTTGTTTGGGGCAGAGTTTGGTCTAGCTAGTTTGTGGAAAACACTTGCTCCGAGACAAGCCTACTGCAGCAGCGATCCCAGCCACCAGATTGAGGGGGAGGAGCCAGTGGGATAGCCACTGCCTGGGGACACCTGCTATATATACTGTGTGGGGACTTGAAGTCGGGAGTTTGGGATTTAGTTGGCCAATACGTTTTGAATTGTTGGTGTAACTGTTCATTGAATCAGAGTATGTGTGAATGGTGCATGATGAACATACCCACGGATATTTGAGAAGAAAGTAATTGGCTGATATTATCATGTTGTTGTTGTTTGTTTATTTTTCATGAAATCTGCCTCCTTATCTCCCAATATCAATTGTAATCCAAATCCTTCCTAGTTCAAAAATGGATCAAAATCTTACAAAAATATTTCTATGTCATGTCAGAGCTTGTCTCAAAAAGTCCGTTGTGTATTATGCAGCTTTTAAGAGCGTTTGACATTTAAAAGACAGTTAAATGTTTTGATGAAAGAAAAATGTTGCAGTTTCAGTAGTTGGGATTGCTTCTGTGTAAATACGTCGTTAACGTCCTACGTAGTCAACATAGTACTAACATGTACTTCTTACAGGATTTGATGAGTGTGCCAGTTCTCCTTGCTTAAATGGTGGTAACTGTTCCGATGGACTGAACCAGTATGAGTGTACATGCCAATATGGATATACCGGCCTACGCTGTGAAACAGGTACCTTATGTTCTAGAAATGATATATTATTTTTTTGTTACTAATCAATTTTAATATGTGATGTCACACCATCAACCCAGTTTGCGATTGCATGTAAATATGTTGGCAGTAGAATTTCGTTGTGAAAGAAATATTGGCATTTATTTATTTATTATGGCTTTATCTCAACATGCAGATGTTTCAAACATGTTTATATAAAGTATTTATTTCCAATATATGGATGAAATTTACCTAATAGTATACTTTATGGAAGTAGCGTTGCTTTGGGGAGATTTTGCCGTGATAGCGGTGCTAATAGATCTGTATTTCCCAAGTTTCCAAATGCATCGCAGTTTGGAATTGATTGGGGGAACTAAATGTTACAGAACTATTTAAATGTGACCTTAGAACTTTCTCCAAGCTGTCTAATGTGTGCTGTGCAGATAAAAAACATCTAAAAGCGGAGAATTTAAATCCCATGTTAACTGCTTCTAAGGAAGAAAAATGCTATAAGTTTCGATATCTTGTATGCGGGTAGGGTTAGGTCCTGCACCCTTGACGTCATATATATTGGACACAGTACAAATATCTTCTTGTTACAGGAATTGACGAGTGTGCCAGTTCTCCCTGCTTAAGCGGTGGAAACTGTTCCGATGGAGTCAACCAATATGAATGTACATGCCAACATGGATATACTGGACTACGGTGTGAAACAGGTCACTATTCTGCTGAAAATAAATTAAACTTTTTGAATTTGTTTCCAGTCAGTTTTGATTTTTTATGGTAAATATAATTTTCCATTTCATATTTCTAAAACAATACTTACACTTAAAGATACGCGTTAATATGTTGATAGAAGAAGCTCGCGGCTACTCGATTTCAACGTGTGTAGAGATCCAAGGTAATTTTCTATATTTTCAGAGATAGATAAATGTTCTCAAAAGCCCGAATTGTGTCAGAATGGTGGAAATTGTACGAGTACACCAGACGGTTATGACTGTCACTGCAGAGTGAACCATGGTATACAGTATGCTGGCAAGCATTGTGAGATAGGTGAGACAAATATAGGCCACTGAAAGACTTCTTCCCTTTGCCCGAAACATCCATGAACAGATGCTTTGATTGTCATCACCATAATCATCATCATCATCATCATCATGAGAGAACATCACCAGCTCATCATGATTGATCATGTTCATATGTCACTAAGGTTAATCACAGGAGAAGCAAATAGGGATCATATATTGCAACATATTTAAAGTTCTTTTGGCGCATATCCTTAAATATTTTGTCCAAGCTATTGCAAAAGGCAAGAAAATATGTCTACAAATGTATTGTTAATATTGAGATATATGTACATTCATAGAAAATCAAGTTTTTTTTATTTTTATTCCGCATGTATTAATCATGTATTTCTCTTTTGGCTGATAAGAAGTAAAAGTGGAACCTAGAATCTAAGTTGTGTGGCCTTTAGTTGGAGTTCTAGCAGGTGGTACTAATATTACACTGAAGGGAACTGGATTCTCTGCTGTGGAGCCAATTCGCCTGATGTTTGTCAACACGCGGAACTACCCCAGTAACATCGTCTTTTTGTAAGTTGGTTTACACAGAAATGGTTGAAGTGATATATACATCCCCAACTATTATTATTAGGTGCATTTAAAACCACCATCTATCAGGATTAGGGGCACATGGGGTTTACTCACAAGGCTTTTTGAAAAACCAAGTCATTCCATAATGTACTTATCCTAATGGTCCCTCACTCCACATCCTCGTCAGCTGTAGAGAGAAAAGATAATATCGATGTGGAAACTTGAACCCATGGAGTTAGAGTGAGTGAGTGATCGGTGTTTTAAGTCACAGTTGACAATTTTGCAGTCTTATGGCGACTGAAAAAAAATACCAAGCTCAATGGCTTGGTCTGTCAAAAAATTCGTGTTTTTTGGTGGTGTGTATGTGTTGGACCCGTCTTGCGCTAGTCCAACCTGCGGCCAGTCTTTATAGTGCTAGCCTACCGGAGCACCAAGCCACCCGGCCGCGGTCCATATAGTTAGAGGATGATGCACTTGTGAGGTCTTCTTATCAGCCTAACATGTGCGTTGAAACATAATGTCTTGCCACTGCCTCATTCTGTAGTAAATGTGCGACTACTTTGCATTGCCTATCTCTTATTCCAAAGGTCTAAAGGTGGGTTTGTGTGGTTCCTGATTAAACTTAGCCATTCTGTTATCAAACATTGTAGTAATATTTGTGCTGTTACTATCTGTAATAGTAATTAAATTGACTGAAATAATTTGATTCTCGGTTCCTCTGATAGAATGGTTTTAACATATCATTTTGGAATTTGCACGTTATGATCCTTTAAGATATTACAGTGTTTAGCCTAACATATTGAATAACTCAGACATCATACACTAGACATAAACCTTCCAAATCTGAGTGGTCTTCAGTTTGTCATGTTATGTTCACTCAGTGTCAAATATATCCATAAATTCTGGATTCCATATAGACTTCATGTTTAATGATAACATCTATCCTAGCAAATTGTTGATTTGCTACACAGTATGGTGCATCCAAAATGCGGATATTGAATTTCACACTTTAATATAATTAAAGGTCGAATCTATTGCTGCAGTTAAAATCTCTTTATAGGACTTCTTTCTAGTATCTAGTAGTATGTGTGACATGATATACATTGTATATCTCTCACCTTTAGCTCTTATTGCCGGCCGAACATTTCCCCCTTGTCTAATCATTAGTTCAGAAGTTCCACACCCCTATGACTAGGTCCCCCGCCCTTACTCCCAAGCCATCCTTACATTGGGAAATGTCTAAATCTAATATTTTCCTTGGGCCAGAAGGCATGTTCTCACAAAGCATTAAGCTGGTTGGCATAGTACTCTTAGGCCCTTTTGTTTGCAGACAGACACACAGGCAGGATCACCAACGACGAGAAAAGCTGGGACTGTGCTTAAAATAAATACTTCTTTCTTCAGTAATGAATCCCTCATCATAGCCACGACAAGCGAAGGTGATGAACAAGATTTGAATCAGGCTCTGACTATAGTCGTTGTGTTGACCGGAAGTTACACAATCGAGATACCGAAGCATAGACACAACTTCACTTACTTGAGGAACCCAGAACTGAAAGATATCTACCCAACTACATCCGTTCCTGGGTAAGTGCGAGTGATGCATTTATCATTAACTGCCGTAAAAGTGTGGACTATGCAACGACCATTGTGTTGAGTATAGTTTGCTGATTCTAACTGATCCTTCTTTACCTCTGAAATCTGTTATGGTGTTTTATGGCTTTATGCAGCTGGTGTCTCAGACCTTACGGCAAGTTGTAAACACTGGTGTGTATGCACGTTTTTCGCAAAAAAGCCTGGGACACAAGTGTCCATTGCATCCGGTAGACATATATATGAACACAAGAGGGTTGGATACCAGGTCAGTTACAAACGTGCTAAGTATGCAATACATGCGATGAACATTGTGATGATTTGATCGTGCCGTAAAGCAATTCTCCAAAATGCATGCTAAAAAAACTGAATCACTGTCTTATATGCATCATAAAGAAAAAATGGGTCGATTTATGATCCAATATAAAAGTACATTTGCTACTCTGACCAGTGGTCACACTACGATCACGGCGAAAGGAAGAGGATTTGATGTCGTTGGAAACCCCCTTCTCAAGATAGCCCTAACGTTACCTGGCATGGAACCTGTTCCTCGGACCGACTGTGTGTGTGTGTTATCAAAGTTTAACGGCACATCAACACCAAAAGGGTCATACCGTGCCAAAACAGGTGATAACGATCGCAACGTCAATTCAAGTCTTTACAGTCTAAGCACTGCACTGTGTGAGAGCACTCGCTATCAGGCCAAGTCTGAACAAAATGTCCGACAAGACCTGACACCCAGGGTGCGCCACGGGGAGGCTGCTCTCTGCACCCCGGACCGACTGTGCCGTAGCCAACCAATACCTGGCTTTCTTTGGGGTGAGGGGATGAAAGATGAGACATATCTAACAACAACAACAACAATAATAATAATAATAATAATAATAATAATAATAATAATAATAATAATAATAATAATAATAACAATAACAATAATAATAATATATTAGCTTTATGGCATCGCCTATGCGTTTCCAGCCGTGTGTCGTTATCAACAGTGAGATGTTAGAATGTAAAACCCCAGCCATAGAGGCGCCACCTGGTGTGAACATGCTGACAGACGACAGGACAAAAGGCTGGAAAACCCACCGCATTGACATCGGCATTCTCTTGGATGGATTTAAGGGCTATTGCAACATCTCTAACAGTTCAGATGGGCTCCTACGGCAGAAAGGACTGTTGACTTTACTCCCCACACCCCATTTTCCTTTCACGAAGTTTGTCAGAAAACAAGAGTTGTGGTACTCTGACGGAATGCATATCATCTACGAGGTAAGGGCAAGATCTCGCAATTCATTTCAATCAGTCATAAACGCAGTCATAGAGGGGACAAAAAGACAACAATAAAAGACAACAAATCCGCGAAAAGGGTGTGGGTTTGCTGTGTCATGGGAAGACATAATGCTTTCAGAAGATGCTAATTATTATTTTTTTATCTCTTTATTTCTTTTTTTCTTATTTATTTATATATTTATTATTTATTTATTTATAATTTACTGCCATTGATGTGTTATATTATTTTTATATTTATCATTATTTTTATTATTCCAATGATAATAAGAATAAGAATGAGAATAAGAATAATAAGAATAAGAATAATAAGAATAACATAAATATGTGCACAGGGTGGTTCACGGTGATATATATGCGCAGGATTTGATAAGATTACAAACATAAGCAGCTGAGTATTTTTAAGGAGGGTACTGATAGGGTAGGGCTAGCTGCTCACATGGTCTCTTTCCCCTCTTCCCGTACGGGTTCCTCATATGCTCAAAAACCTGTATGCCGTTGCATTCTTTAGCTTACAAGTATGAAACAACAATATACTGCACGCTACAAAGACACTTGTACTACTGCGTGCTCTTGTACTCCGCTTGACCTAATTGCCACTGAACAGACAGCTTCAAGCTTTAATGAAAGTTTAGAATTAAAATGTCTCTGGAAAACATGCGCGCAGGAGTGTCCTCTAACTTTGCTAACTACATCCGCTATGTGGTTTACGAAAGCGTTTGACATTCAGAAAATTCATTAAACAATAAAAAAGTAATGGAAATTCTCAAAATCTGTACACAATCCCTTTATATGTTGTCCCCAGAAGCATCCTCATATTCTGATGACCAATTTGTCTGATGTTTTCGGAGAAGTCTTTGATTATCGGGAGCCAGATACCGCCCGCCTGTAACCCGTGGTCCATTAAATATTTCTTTTTCAGAAACCGTGACACATACCCACGCAACATTTTACAGGAAGCGCCCTGTCCGTAGTTTATCTGGAGGTTATGTTTAATTTTTCAAAATTTTACTTTTGATTTGTTTATGAATTTTCTTTAATTTTCTGTAGCACATTAGTATATAGAGGAGGGGAGCTTGAAACTTCGAAATTTCCAACCGAATGCACTCAACAAACACTGAAGACACTCCAGGGAAGCAGTTCTACAATGTACATACAAAGATTGTATACAGAGTTCTAAATATAATTTTGTCCCGAATTTTCTTAATTTCCTTTCACGCTAATGTATATGGCGGTAGGAGGTTCAAATCATTTCTTCTCATATCGATTTTGAAATTATGAAATTAAAAGTTTAAGATTGAACCTGCTGAGTGACATCTGGGCATCTTCATTGTAGCTGTTTGCAGCCACCTTGTTTCTGTTATTATAATTTTAGGGAGAGCACATGAATTCTATCCAGGCCTCTGACTACACAATAACTATAGGACGTGATGGCGTGTGTCCTGTCACAGAGGCAAAAAGTTACTCTATCACCTGTAAGCCACAGGCGACAGCGCCGAACAGACATCCGGGTGACTATGGGGATCGTTGTCTAGGCATTTCTGTGAGTAACACATATAAATGGCCCTTTTGCCTATAAGTTGTTTACGTTTGGGGGATTTTCCATGCTCGGGATTCTTTTTTCTCAGTCTTTTCTTCTTGTCCTTGTTATTCTTATAGTCTTCTTCTTTCCATCCTCCCGGCCCGTCTTTGTTCTTTAGTTCCCTCTTTCTTCATTCCTGTTTCCTGTCCTTCCGTGCATGAGATCGTGCATGCCTGTGTGCATATGTGTTTGGAATCTTCATATTACTATGGCCCGTTGTAGATAGATAGTTTATTTGCAACCCACGAGTTGACTAAAACACAACACATGGTAAAATGTCAAGCTAAATCATGAAAATACACATTAAAACATATACAGGGGACTAAGCTGTAACAGTAACTTAAATGCGCTACCGAAATTTGGCTAAAGTCCATGGAACAAAAGAATTCGTGTAGCGCTTGGCAAGTGCATCTGGAAGTGCTCTTTCGTCGGGTAACAAATAATGGAGCTTATGATCAGGCTTTAACGTTTTGTTGAAACAGGATTTACATAGTTCGTATTTTCGGTCCTCAAGTTTCATTAGCCCCGCTACCCGCAATGCTGTTACATAATTACTGTCAGCGTAATAACCTTAAGCCCCCTAGGTTATTTCCAGAGTAACCTTAAGCCCCTTTAGACTTAATATGTGTGACCAGAGATTACTTATTTAAAATTATAATGTGACAAAAGACATCCAAGTTGAACATGGAACCGATTAAAACCACCGATAATTAAAACACCAGCATCTGCCGGCTGTAGAAATATGCCGCCAATACAGCTTGACAGGTACATGTAATCTCTCATTTCCCAATTGTCACAATCAGATAGACACAACGCATTACAATATAAGGACATTTTCCAGCCATAAATTCGAACGTAAAACTCAAATTATCCCTGGATGAAAGTAAAGCTCAAGGCACTGAAACACGACAGATACAACCTCTAGTGAACTTTCAAGGACCTGCAGCCTTTTATACTCTAAGTTGGACTTTACGTAGAAATCTACACTATCGCCAATTCTATCTACCCTACCTTTTCTTTGACAGACATACACTTGTAGGTTAACGGCTACAGTTGGAACGTGGTCTTTGTACTAAGTTTCTGTTACACCAATACAGGAGACATCATTTATCTGAGAGACAACACTCAATTCGTCCAATGTCTGAACGCTAAGAGTGGGATTTTACACAAAGTACAGTAGTGTTAGCCCAACGCTTCTTCACTACAGACACTAGATTGTTTCTGTTGACTCCCCTCCCTATTGTTTCTGTTGACTCCTCTCCCTTGTCTGGTGTTTTGAAGCACATCCACGCCAGTAGACGGGATTGAATGCGTTCTCACAAAGTCCACGGGGATGGCCACTTTGCCTTTGTGTCGGCATCGTTTTGTCACGTGGTGGGGGGGGGGCGGGGGGGGGCGGCGCCCGCCCGGCCCGGGGGGGGGGGGGGGGCGGGGGGGGGGGGGCGGGGGGAGGGGGGTGGGGGGGTGTTTTTTATAGTTTTATTTTTTTTGTTTTGTTTGGATCTAACTGGTGGGTGTGTTTTGTGAGTTTTTATTTTGTTTTAAAATATAGGTAATAGAAAACA
>JAAUYG010027905.1_pt1:5000-10365 | contig 10365 bp, 8 predicted proteins | sample 7278091 | NCBI WGS metagenome assembly JAAUYG01 (sample SAMN14350201, study PRJNA611818) | marine sediment metagenome | isolation source: surface marine sediment (0.6m) | place: French Polynesia: Moorea | collected 2018-08
CCATCGCATGGATCAGACATGCCCAAGAATAGTGAATCTTCAGAATGATGCCCAGCTATTGGAGGGGGGGGGGGGAGGGGGGCATTTGCGGATCACGGGAGAAAAGGGTTGGAGGGTGGTGTGTGCTGGGTTGCCGGGACTCGATTTGGGCATCGATCGCATTGGATTCATCGAGCCTAGCGGAGTATAAGAGTAATAGCTTGCTATCTGGGCTATGATGTGGCCCCTGAAATATCTCTATGACCTTGGACCTCGAGGATCGGGGTGCGTGGGGGTGGGGTGAGGACTGGGGGTGTCTGTGGAGATTGTGTGCTTGGGGGAGGGGGGGGGCGCTCTAGGACAGAGTTGCTATTTCTGTGAGGCATTCAATCATGTCCGTATCATTACATTGTGTGCTTTTTTCTACACCAGGAAGACTGATTATATAAACATGGACATTTTTATTTGTAAATTATTAACCGGCTGTGCAATTTCTTAAGTCGTAATAAAGTTGTTCTCGTTGTTGTGATGATGGAGATATCTGCGTGTGAATCTTCAGTTTGACTACAGATCGTTATACAAAAATCCCTGACAAAATTTTCATTTTAGAAAAAAATCCACCGCCAGTGATACTGCTGCTAAGTACAGTGTTTGTATCACAGCAAAATAGCACAATAAATACAAAATAAAAATGACACAAATAATTTACAGTTTAAACAATGACAACGCGATGTTGAATAAAGGTACCAAATACAATGTTGCCCTGGCTGTGAGAGATTTATATAATTTATTACATAAAGTGAACAGTAGCAAATTCAGCACAATCTAACTCCATGGGAATAGCGAGTTTTGTGGGCTTAGATTAAATCGGCCAAGGCAATTGGAAATGGAATTTCGTTCAGAGTTCCCCCTATACCCTGTACAACATACTGCATCGCAAAATGCAAACTCCACAAATATCGTACTCAAACTCAGCGTACATGTAGTAATACGTAATATCGCAGAAAAATGCAAATTTGAGATATAATAATCGACACAATTATCGAACATTTTACTTTTTGGTGAGTTCACCTGTGTAAAACTTTCAAAATCTGGATCGTTAAAATTGTTGAAGCATATATAGGTGTAGAAGGTTTGTCCACTAACATACTTCTCCTAAACTGTATATATTCCTTGTCTCCTGTTGTAGAACTTCCTGCTATAGGTAAAGACATTTTGATGGTTTACTGACGTGAGAGATAGAGCAACTTTAGCCCTCATTTAAGACATCGCCAAGGCACCTCGCAACCAATACAGTCTGGTGTATATTTGACAGATAGTATAGGAATATTGTCAGGTGAAGAAGCCGATATCCTGGGGCTAAGCTAAAGATGCGCCATCTGACTTGTGTATACGGCCACCGGGTACCAAACTGGCACAAAAAAGAGGCGCTATATTGATGCTGTAAGCTGTGCCCCAATGGTACTCGACCAGGACACTGACAGATGTATGGGCAGTGCATAAGGTACATGTACTTATCCATCCCACCCACCCATGATTTTTTTTCCAGTGTAACCTAATCCTTTGTAAGAACTGGACAATAAAGGTAATATGTGATTCTTTTATAACGCTTGATCAAAGCGCTTTGCATATCACCCCGTCCGGACCTGCTCGCAAAACGAGCAGGGAACCTGAAAACCAAAACATTCCTCCGTTGATATCCACATAACGTGCTCAAACAGGGACTGGTCCGGGACCGTAACAGAGCGTTTCCAGCCGTGCTAGACTTGACGTGGTTCGATAAGTACACTGTAAGCTGAAAGAGATTAAAATATTAAGACTGAGAAAAGTGATTGAAGATGACACTGAGGTGTTACACCGAGTCAAAGACAAGAGGACTAGAAATTATCGTTCTCATTCGAATGAAAAGATGGTACAGAGCGAGTAAATATGGTACAGAGAGAGAGAGAGAGAGAGAGAGAGAGAGAGAGAGAGAGACATCATTAACATTCCGATTGCAGTGCAAACCAAAATAGACCATAAAAATCAACTTATTCATAAATAACGAGGCGATCTAATTCGTTTTAGTTCACACATGCTAGCACTTCAATGTTTTTTCACTTGAAAATGTTCAAACATTTTGTGACTCATGTGGTGGCTGGAGATGAACGATGGCCAATGTCCTGTTGCATATTTATGTGCATCAATGCATTTATAAAATGAGGTTCTAGGTATACATGTACTCTCTCCTGTAGCCAACACGAGTCCCTGGATACTGGAAAGCCTTAACATGCTTAAGGCTGACGTTCCCTTTTGGTTGAACATAGAGCACGATTACTGTGCGCCTAATAGCATTATAAATTAATGTAAAGTGCATTTATCCCAACTTAATCCTATGATCTGGAATTCTCAGCACTGGCGTCCTCTCTGCGGTTTTCTGTACCTAACTCCTATACGATAATCATTGTGAAAGTCCTGCAACCAAAGCTTATTACAGACTTGAATCTTTGCCTAAATCGATGGGAAAAACGCAATTCCTGATAATCAAAAAATATCTCTGTAGTTGCTATGTCATTTACTACCTGATGACAAGCTTCTCCTTTCCAGGCACCATGTCTATATAAATTATGTCCAGATAAGAAACTCAGCAGAGTTTCCCAAAGTATAATATGTAAAACTTACAGACCATAGGGTAAATTAAATAATCTGTTTCAAAAAGCTAGATTTCTTTTTCTGCGCCAGGGATGGTGGGTTAATATGGTTCCAGGCTGTGCTTTTCTTAGTCCACATAATCACGCCATAATTATAGTAATAGTGCACAACTCTTTCGGTGTTAAAGTTACTAACATAAAAAGAAATATACCCGTGAAGAGGTATACATTCAACAATGTAAGCAACATTTGCAAATATGTTTATGATGGTTTGTCAATGGGCGCTGTATTATGAAGGCTGTTAGGGCATTACATGGGTTTTGAGAGAGAGAGAGAGAGAGAGAGAGAGAGAGAGAGAGAGAGAGAGAGAGCTCTGATGTCTAGATTTGCAACACTTTATGAATGAGTTATCTCCTGAGCTTGAGTTTCATTGTACTTTGTGGAATTTGTAACGCTATTTCTATCACACTGGGTGAGCCAGACTTTTCGAAACTGCTTAGTGATGTTTTAAAGAGCGCATAGAGGACCCCTATAAAATGCGCGTTTTGTGTGCGATTGGAAAGAAATCCCTTTGCCCATGTTTGGGCACGGAAGGCTATGAAAATAATTTTCTTGTCCATCCTGTTTTTATATTATGGAAGATATTAAGAATCAACACCTTTTCCCTAGTTTCTAATTCCACCGACTATTCTAGTACTTAATTGATTAAAAGCCACAACCTAACAACAGCAATGGCATAACGCATATATTATAGCAAATCCTGCCTGGAATAGCTTGCTGATATGAATCCACATTAGCTTCATTGTTGGTGAAATAAAGTCATTTTGTTAGTGGAATGAATAAAATCTGGATTCTGCAAATATAATATGTAAATCACGGTGTTTCACAAGACCAAGTATTCGTCCCAAAGGGGTTCTTGTTGCATACAGCACTATTAGCGACAGCTAATCAAGATATGCTCCATTATCACTCATATACGTGGACGCCGGAAACCTATGCAAGATCATCAAGTATACTACCAATATGAAAACCAGCAGTCAATAGACAAAACTAGGGCCATTTTCTCGAAAAAAAGTAAGTCCAGTAGCGATCTTAAGCATGGAAAAGACAATGGTTGCCAAGGGGATTAGTGAACGTAAGCCCATAAGATTTTTCGAGAAACTGGCCTCAAGAATAGAACATTTTACCACTTGGCTGCAGAACAACATTCTAAATAAGCTGATTAAAACTAAAGTCGTATTAGGTCCACACACGCACGCCAGTATGAATGTCGGGCTGCGTTGAGGATCTGGAGTTGTGACATCGCGCATGCAGATAATGCGTGCGCAACTCGGGGGTACTGCTAGATTTCTAGATGCAAATGAAACACATCAAGAAACGTGGACAATGTCGAATACGCTATATGCTCCAGCGTGACATCAGTTGCATTAGGCGGTATCTCATCACAGACGTATAGCTTATTAGTTATTTATTTTCAGATAAGAACACTGCAATGGCTTTTGTATTACAGATAACAAACGTGCTGCAGAATTCCTTTCTCTTTCATCAAAATACGACAGCGTAACATCATTTCAAATCAGACACATTTATTTTTACAGACTATTTAAAGAAAATATAAAATGATGACATCGTGCCATATGTCCTATAATGAATCTGAATCAGGTAGGTAGTGCTTCGTTTTTTGTATCATTTTACTTTTCACATGTCAAAGCTGGAAGAAGAAGAAGGGAAGGATGAGCTAGAGAGATACAAAGAAAGGTCCCAAAAGGGAGTGTGATGGCAGAATTTCAAGGGGCTTGATGTTCATAGAACAATCAACCTGTTTATGCAGTTCGGGAACTATTTTGCGATATCTGAATCAGTGTTGATGCTCCAGCGAATGAAGCTCTGAAATTCTAGGCGGGTTTTCCCATTCTTGAATACAATGTTCAAAACATACCGATCAACAGTACTGCGAGTTTCGTGCTATAGATTCTACTGCTAATGGATGTTCAATGTCAAATATCATGGTGAATTACCGCAAAAGATGCCAATGTGGATGAAAACAACTAATACATATAGCATAAGCTACATGTAGGATGGGACCCAATGGGAGATGTACAGTAATGAAAGCTTGCCGAGATAGTGAAACTTAATGATTTAGTTTAAATTTTGACATTATGTTAAATATAGTACTTGGGAAGACTAATAACACATACAATTACTTTTGGCCTGTAGTGTTGAAGGTCATTTTGCGGTTTTCCAGAGCACTAGTCTTAAAATGGCCAGTAACTCGAAAAAGGCTCGCCATAGAGTGAAACAAGGCTGAAAGATGGCTTCAGGACAAAAAAGTAACAAATACATGGAGTACGTTTTAACACATATATGGGGTACGTTTGACCTTGTTAGTATTGAACCCGTGTGTATGGTACGCTTGACCTTGTAGTGTTTAAGGTCACTTTGAGGCCAGTTTGGTGCATATTTCTCAAGATATACTGTAAGGTCAAAACGGCTGACTAGAGGGAAACGGTAGGGTTCAAAGTTACTTGGGGTCACTTGCTGCTCATGTTTCCATATGGCTCGTTACCCGAAAATCTGGAACTCGGGGAAAATAGTAACATGTATATGTGGTACCTTTAACCTTTTAGTTGTCCAAAAATTAAAAAAAAAAAAAAAAAAAAAAACGAGAGAGTTCATTTGTCACAAACAGTAGTTTGGTTCTCCTTGTGAGACTTTCGTCCACTCTGTTCAGTGAACTTCCTCAGACTGACTGTTGG
>JAAUYG010213531.1_pt1 | contig 10365 bp, 5 predicted proteins | sample 7278091 | NCBI WGS metagenome assembly JAAUYG01 (sample SAMN14350201, study PRJNA611818) | marine sediment metagenome | isolation source: surface marine sediment (0.6m) | place: French Polynesia: Moorea | collected 2018-08
AAATCATTGCTAAGATAAAGACCTAGATAGGGACTTTCGGAGAGATCATTAAGCAACTGATTATCTAATTCCACACGTAACTCATCACTATGAAGCAATCTTTGGCGGGTACCCACGAGCATTCTCCCACACTTACTGGTGTTTAAAGACGGCTTATTCATAGATAACCATTCTTTGACGTGTATAATCTCATTAACCATGAGACTTTGAATCTCGGTACTTGTTGGTACCTGGACATATCTAATAGTATAATAGGTAAATTGATTACCCATAGAGTCCTTTAAACACGTAGGAAAATCGTTCATGAATATGAGAAATAATAAAGGACCCAGAATTGAACCTTGGGGGATGCCTTTGGTTACAGGTAGGCATTTGGATGTTGCAAGCCGATACGGACAGTCTGACTTCTATTTTCCAAGTAAGATTTAAACAGCTGTAATTCTTGACCTCTTACACAATACCTTTCTAGCTTTAACAGGAGTATGTCGTGGTCTATTGTATCAAAACATTTCGCTAAGTCAAAGAAACACATGCCACTCATTAAACCATCCTTTTCTCCATCTAGAAGGTCGATCAATACACGTTGGAGCGCAGTTTCGGTTCAATGTCCAGAACGGTAGGCGGACTGGTCGCCTGTGATGAACTCGGGATCGAACATATACGCTTTTAATTGTTGATTAGTTTCCATTATTTTAGCTACATGGGGGACACAAGAAATAGGCCTATAGTTACCATAGTTAGTGGGTGATCCTTTATCCTTGAAAATTGGTGTTACCCTGGCACTTTTGAGTTCTGTCGGAACTTCTCCCGAACGTAATATCATATTAATTAAATTACTGATACATTTTGACATAATTCTATCGCTGATGCTTAGTAGTTTAGCGTCTATGCCGAGTACATCGAGGTTTGATTTACTGGATAGATGTTCAAGGTATTTAGAAACTTCTGTGGTCTCTGAGTTAATGACAAGGTGCAACATTAACACAAACGATCTTCCTCAACCTGGTACTCGAGTATGAATGCATTAATTTACTAGCTAAACGCCAACTTCAGCGTTTCTGTACAGTATTCGGAGATTACAGTTGCCAAGAGCGTTGAATGGCAGACGGTACAAGCGTCTGTGACAGGCCGAACAAGGCCTCCTAAATACTTCATGACGACATGACACAATCACGCAACGTTAGATACCGAGGCCTTTGTCCCCGCTGCTAAGGTTGGATAATGGTTAGATGAACAGCGCTGAGTTGAAGTTAGGTCATTCAGAGCAATGTTGGGAGTCGGATCGAAAGGGCACAACATTGTAACTTCCCCAAATTTATTATTTAGAATAAATGTAAAGATACGGCGGATGTTCTATCGGGTGAGGCAGGCCTGCGTGTCTGTAACTGTATACACATAAGTAGTGACTAACCTGAACTCAATCGATACAGTACTGTTAGCTGCCGCCGTTGGCGCCACTATCGCTACCATAGCCCCACATCTACCAAGTGGTGTGGTGGCTTCTGTTCCCGACAGCTGACTGGAACGTCTAGTCTGTGTAGGGTTCTTGGGAATTCTTAAAAAAAGTGAATAACGAGTCGCACTGATAGTGACATAGCTTAAACCTGAAGGTTCATTGGAAACACTCAGAAGATGTAGTCATGTACTAGAAAAAAACCCAGCCATTTAGCTAATCCCAAGGCACAGCAGGGTTAAGAAGGTTTACCGACATGACATTGCATGGTGAGGTGGCATGAAATGCACCATATACAGGGGAGTATTTTCCGTGATGGGGGTCGTGGGGGCCGGGGTCGGTCAGGGTCCCCCAGGAAAATTTTGCAATTTTTGAGGTGTCTCTACTCTTGACGAAGGCATTTCCGCATTGTTGTATTTTTACTCTATCAATATTAATGAATTATCTGATTTTTATTATAATTACACAACAATGACAGTTAGCACATCGGCCACTTAATTCTATTTCATCCTAATACATACAGCATACCTAGCGAAACCTGTAGTCCAATCGATTTAATGTGCCAAAATATCGCTACAAAAAGACATACCCTTTCTATATACATGAGTCTGACTCTCCATATACTTAGCTCGCCATTTAACGGGTGTCAATGACATCATTAAAATGGCGAGTTGTCGGTTATCACTCTTCTTGCCGAACTTTTTATTGAGCTAATTTTAGGCACAACAAGAGGCATGGCTGCCCTCCCGTAAAGATCAGCTTAGCTTTATTTGGGATGTTTTTACATAACAATTCTCACATCGCCACATTTAACCAATCAACATACGACTTAGACATACCGGCTCTCTCCCTTTTATCTTTTCTATGTTGACCGACGATCAGAAAATACAAATCATATATAAGCTCGTTGCTGTATTTTTTTTCAATTGTTCAGTATCGGATACACTGCAAAAGTGCAGAAAATGTAAACTGTTGACTGACCAGCCTCCACACAGGCACTAAGACAACCCGGGGTGTTCGAAACATCCGTCGGTTCAAAATATTCAAATATTCAACCGATTCTGAGATGTATGAATTTCTTCCTTTGCAGATAATTGAGTTATTTTGGATCCCATTACTGTACAATTTAACTAAAAAACAAAACAAAAAACAACAGCAACGCTTTCCACAAAAAAATCGTAAATTTGAAAAATGAGGTTTGTAGGGCGCCATGTCAACGGAAATGAAAAAATGTTAATCTAAATTTCATTTTTTCAAAAATCCCAAAAGTAGTTTTCTAAGGATTGTTGAGAAGAAAATTCAGAGATTTGAAAAGAAATCAGTTGCAATTCAATGGAGGAGTAACTTTTTTGGTTCTATATGAAAACGGGAAATATTGTAAAAAAGTAGAAAATTGTTTTTTTTTTTATAAATGAAACTATCATGGGTGTATGGTATTTGAAAGAAATCTGCCCAATAATAAGATAATTGCGTCATGCACGAGTGACTGACGGGACGGACGGCGAACAGTAGACTAATTTCGATTTCATTAAGCAGCTAAATATGAGAAGAGAGCGTTTATCATTTTTCATTGAAGGTGACACGGTGTTAGTGATGTAACCTAGTGAGCCACTACGGGCTAAGTTCTGTGTCCGTTACACTACTGATAAGAACTTGATGTAGACTGCATTGTGTGTACACGAGACAGGGAAATCAAGTGAATGTGTGATGGGAACATGTTGAAGGGGATATTAAGAGAGAAATGATGATATAGGATGAAGGAATCAATTTGTTGTTTGCTACTAGAGGTTGTATATGAATCTCTAGATTTCAATCCTTTTGAATTGGTGTTGGGCACACTGTACGTGAACAATTGTAAGTTATATAGAGGAAGGCTCGAGGACAGAAAAACCTGCAACTTGTTTGATTATGTGAGCGAGTTTAAGTACAGATTGTACAAGGCGCATGATCTGGCTCACGGAAATGTGAAAGTTACAGTTTAAAAAGAAAACATGATTTATGACCAGAAAACCAGTAACTTAAAGAGAAAGTTTTAATTTAAGTTGACTTACCTGTACCTGGTTAGCCACTAAGGGCAAACAAATGGATTCCTTCATCCCAGTGTTTTGGGCTGTCGGCCACACATTTGGATCGTGTTTTACAAGGTCGGATGGTATGTTTCCAAGGCACCATGGAATCGAAGATGACAAGCTGAACACATATGTTTTATGCCCAGTTGATTGATCAATGACTGAAATATCCCAGATGTAAAAATGGAACCTTGGCAAGATTGAATTCGTTTGGGCATGCCAAATTGATGTGAAAAAATTGGTCAAACCGTGGATAATGGCCTGATATAATATCAAAGGAATGGCTTCTGGAAACAATGCAGGGGCAAGCATTATTGTCAAAGGGGAATTGTTCCAAGATTTTGTCTCTGAAAATGGGCCAAACAATAGATAACTATGCACCACGGTATAAGATTCATGGAGCGCTGGGACAGGTATTTGTAGGTCTAGTTGCATTCTAAATTGGTTTGCCAACCATCTGACACACATGACATGTTTCCATAAACTTTGCCACACTTCTCAAATTTGACCATAGAACTGCTGCAGGCTTCTATTCTGGGTTTTGTTGACACCAAAAAACACTATGGGTAAAGCGTGTGACAATTCCAAAATCTACTTGAAAGTACGAGCTCCTTGCTTCTCCAGCCGATAGGGGCAAGGATCGTTGTCATTGGCCATGTCGTGGGAATCTACCAGAGCCTAGTTTCCAACACCAAGTTGACCAGGTTTTGATTAGACATTTTATTGCATATCTGGACGCACTGTGTCAGAAAAGTTTTTTATTGGGTAGGGCCGAATGCGATGTATTTGGGTATTCACGAGGTCTGGTGGCAAAAAAAAACTCAAGGCAGAGACTGGTAGTCTGCTACGGTATTTTATGGCCCACAGGTACAGCAGGGTATACCAGATAGTTTGATTGTGTCTGTACGTTTTGTGTACTTTAAAAATTTGTACATTCTCTGTATCAGTTCAATCGAGCAAATTTGAATTGAATCTTTAAGTGTTCGCTGGGCTAAACAAAGGGTAGGTCCTAAGTAACAATCCCGGGGAATAACCTCTGGCGTCTCTGAGCACACTCAAAAATAGCTCCCATTCACTTACTAGTGTAAGAGTAGAGTACTTACTCGCACTGTCCTCTGCAGAGCGTGATGCTAGAACCCATACTCTATATTGCTTTCTACCCTTTGCCATCATGGTATGGTGAAGTGTACACATTCAGCGCGCCTTTGGTGACATCTGCATTATTTCCCCCTTTTTATATAGAATGAGACCATAGCGCTAGTGATCTGTATGCGAGGGACCAAATTTCTTAAATTATGTATATATCTACAACCAATCGTTCAATAAATAAAACTGACACTTTATATTAAAATCACATTTATTTAAAAAGTGAAAACGCAAAAATACAAAAAACGCAAAAATACAAAACAATAGAACAAACTCGACTAAAAAAATATAACACGCACGAACAAAATTCACAATAACAATTCGGAATTATAAAAAGCATGATCTACGCATATTGGAAGTTCTGTGTTGAGAGACTATCCCAAATTGACTAATCCGCGTAGCCTACAGAGTAACGTCAATTCCTACTTCTGCGTCTGAAGTTTGTGATATGCAGGTTTAGGCGAGCACATTTATGCGAGCGATCTTCCAAGGCAATTTTGCCGAGATGAGCGATTAGTTAATCTTTCTTAGAAGTCATGGTAGGCCTTTCCATCATGGTTCAGGAGTTGTTCCCAGAGGTTTGCATTTGCCTGAAAGGAAAATTAAATAAACATTTTGAGTAAAATAATTCCCTTTAGTTCCTAAAATGTAATTTTTTAAATATGTTCAAATTGCCGGATTACTTACTCTTAAGTACATTTTAAGTGTGCAGATACTCTGCCGATGCCAACATGCTATGGCACAAGCTTCTTGTCCAAAAGTACCAACCATTACCATTTTAAGGCTTTCGTAGACTTCATTAGTTTACAAATGTATCACTTGTTTCCGATGTGTTCCACGTAGCATAAACTAGGCATGGGGTTAAGTGTTTTTAGCAATTTTTACCATTACCAGTGAATAATATCAAGGTACTGTACATCAGTTACATCTTTTATGTAAAGTTGAGAAAATTTTCACCTACCACTCTTGACTTCCTTTAACTGTACCGGTACCCTGACATTGGAGGCCGGGTTGACAGGGGCAGTAGCGCCAATAATACTCCGCATTGTTTACTTGATTCCCTTGACTGACCAAGCAATCTTAAATAGGTTGAGAAACAACGATATATATCAAAAACAAGAATTTGAAACTTATGGGGCTTGACGCTATCCTTGACATTTGTCCGATGAGACAACGTTAGAATGGCAATGAGTGAATTGATCGATTTAACGTCGCTTCTTAGCAGCCAGGGTCTAGAATGGCATGAAGCAGAGATGATAAATCATCTTGACTAAAGGTTATAAGTCACTATTTGCAGATATACAGAAAAATTGGTACTAAAAAAAAGAGTTTGAAAACTAACGAATATTTCATTTTAATAATGCATCTTCGTAATTTCGCAAAGTTCATCTAATGACCCCAATCTAAAATTGGAAAGTACAGCAAGAAAAGTAATACGCCACACGTATACCCCACGAACTCCGGGTCCCACATTTTTTCTCCAATAATCTGCCATCTAATATTAGGAGTTTTTCGAGTTCTCAAATCAAGACTGTTCGGCTGGAATCCACATAGGAGTTACCAATAACATTCCCTTACCTTTCAGATATATGTGTATATGTGTTTGCAAATCCGAGTGACCTTTGCCGGTCAGTCATTTGCGGGCAAACGTGATTTCGCGGGTGGACCGCTCATATAAGACCTTCCACTTTTAAACTGAATTTAAATTTCAAGTTTTGAGGTATATGCTTTAATACAGTATATACTAAGATAAACTAGTCTTTATTAAATAGATTAAACTGCTAAATGTGAACCACGAAAAGTCGTTTGGACACGAGTTTCAAAATGGGTTAATGTATTTGTAAACGTGCCTGCAAACTATGCGAATGATTCTTATCTATTGTACTAGAACCTCCCGATAGCGGTATTTGGCTTAATGGGAAGGACGATTATTGCCTATGTACACCGAGTTCATGTTATTGTCTCATTGCAGCACAATGCATGTAATATGAAATAATAGTGTACATTTGAGTTTTAACTGCAGTTATAAATTAAAAAATAAAGATTTAGGTTATTGATACGACAAAAACGTGTTGCTACTTCACTGCACGGTGGCAGGACATACGGGACAGACTGAAACTAAGGGTTCAAGTGTTCTTCATATATCAGCGGGAACATTTTGTGTCCACAGTCAATATCCCGATATCCTGCAACCTGCTTTTTTCCAGTTTTAATGGATGGAGTCTTGTATTCTGTTATGAGTTTTATCAGTTTCTTTCTTTGTTGAGAACTTTGTCAGTTTGTGTCAGTTTGTGTGAGATTACCATTTGTGTATCCGTTTAATATTTGGAAACCTCTGAAAATAAATTATATTTAAGCCAACTTCCTGATAAACCCATCTTTTTTCTATTGGCACGTACCGTCATTACTCTGTTGTTGGGTTGGGCGGTCTTGGCAATTCCCTGGCTCAGGCTCAGACTCCGGCTCCGGCTCTGGTCTGACACAGCATTTTGCTTCGCTGTCACCAGGGTTGCAATCTTCACTCGTCAGGCAACTCGGCTGAACCCGCCCCATTGTGCTCATCTACAAAGGGGTTTATTACACTTCGTTAACATTCGGTTACTGAATTCAATTTCTACAGCACTAGACAAGTGTTGTTTCTTACATCCTCTAGCCTTGTCTGTCGACATTCCCAAGTTAAGAGCAGTTACACTAACAGTCAATATTTGTTTTAAGAGTCAAATATTACAATGTACAACGTCCTTTAACTACGCTTTGCGGTTTACATAGTCATAGTTACATAGTCACTGGCAGAAGAACTCTTGTCCACTTAAATGCCTCCTAAAAACATGAAAGTTCCAATTAACGTTTGTTGCGCACAGAAAACCAGTCTGCATGGTAGATTTACAAGCCAGTGGCTGTACTTACGATTAAGAGTGTGCAAAGTAGCAACTTCATCTTCGACAAACTTCGGATACTTGTCCCTATGGATCACGAAGGTCTTCGGTAAACTTCAGATACTTGTTCCTGTGGATCACGGATGTCTCTCGTTGGCGCAGAGTGTCGTTTAAGTGGCATTGAGGTACCATTTATACAACTTGGGTGAGAAACAAACGCCGTAAATAACTCAGGCTGAAAAAAAGACATGGTTCACTTGAGCAAACCAGAACTTGTACCTTTACTTGTGTTTTTGGCAAGAATGTCTCATTTTCCGCATGCACTGGCACGCCGTATTTAAGCATACGGAAGCTAGCAAGGGCTGCTGTCGGTTCATTGCTTGTGGGAAGGCGACATTCTTGTTTAAACAAGCCACTCTTTGATAGAATCTAGAATACAGGAGAATTTAACAACGTTGAATTTTGGTTTAAATATTCCCGTATGGCAGTGATATCTATTAAATCGACATCAAGGAGGGGCAACATTAGCGAGAACAACAAAGGTAGCAATAAGAGCAAATTATAAGGCTGGCTGTATTACAAAACAAACCGCCTGTCTAATGTAATAATATATCAGCCTGTGGGAGTAGTAAATGCGACAGGTTACATTTGACAGCTATAGTGTGTTACTTACACCGGGCTTGTGTAGATTATTCAAGCTTATCTGTAACATGCCATGCATGTATCATACAATTAAAACAACCATACTACAATGTACTGCTCGTGGCCTATGCCCATGTGTTTAGTTTATAAATTTATGCTAGGTAAATACTAATGCACATACAGGATCGCCAACACACGAATTGTTATATTCTGGGAAACATTTCTAAAGGCAAGGTATCTTTAACAGCTGGATGTGTAAAACGTGGTCGATGACTCCCAAATGAAGCATTGTACATGAAATAATATAATACTGATTAATTTTGGATCACACTCCTTTTAATCTGAGATGCCTTATTGATTGTGAACTAGTTCTAGCGTAATACAGTTGGATTATTTTATAGTTTTGACCCATCACCCACACCATAGGTTGACTTAATTATTCAAGCGTGTCCTGGCCAGTTCAGGCGTGTCCGTCCCAGACAAAGTGCCCTTATCATTGTCCTTGTTTGAGACCATGCAGTGTATGTAGTAAGCCTTGCCTAGTGTGACGTGGGGAGTGGCTGGACTGCCAGAGTTCTACCACGGGCGTGCCACTCCTTGTCTCAACCACTCCTTGCCAGTCACATCTGAGTAGAACGAAGTACTGAAGAGTACTAAATTACCCTAGTTTTAGGATAACTAAGTGGCAATAAGTATTAACAATATTTGCGGGAGGCCGCGGTGTCCGAGCGTTACTAGTACACAAAATAGACTGTGAACATTTTCTTGCGGAAGTAAGGGCTGTTAGTAGGACTTACTATTCTTCTCCCACTCTTTTGTTCGTATAAAACAGTTTCTACTATTATTACCACCACCACCACCAGCACGCAACCACCGCGCCGCCCGCCATCGGCACCGCCGCCGCCACCGTCGCCTATATTGCTGCTGCTGCTGCTGCTCGGCATTAGCTGTTTGAGGTTATAGACAGTTTGCATTTGCCACGGGCGGTGAATTTTAGGCATCACAAGCGGCTGTGGCAGGCTGATCAAGATTTCCTGAATACTTTATGACATGGCACGTGTCGCGCAATGCTAGACACGGAGGTCTTTGTCCCCTCCGCTAAGGTTGGATAACGTTTAGATGAACAGAGCTCGGTGAAGGCTAAGTCTCTCCAACACAGCTTTCACACTAATACACAGTGGGGTGAACTGCAGTGTGCGAATACCCTGCTAGGGGGCTCGGGCACCACGCATCCGGCGGCGAGTTACTACTGACCATCAATAGGAAACCATATATGGCGAGTCTGATAACATCATCACTTTGGACCTTGAGTGACCTTGAAAGGTCAAAGTGAAGGTCACCCGAATGTTATTATTAAATTACTGTTTACAGAGTCTATCCGATGTCCTGGGGCTGTATGTCTGTAAATATAAAGCCATACACTTGGTGATCACCAGTACTCTAAATTTAGCCGATAAAAGCCTCTAGTATCACAAGCACCAAAGGTTTAGTAGCAGCTTCCGGATTACTAGAGTTCTCAAGAATTCTCGAAGCGAAGGTTTAACTAAAACAGTGTTTTTAAGGCTAAACATTACGGTTCGTCAGCAAAACAGGCCGGGTCACAATACAGACAGTGCCATTGGACTTTTCAAGTAGCCCATCCTCCATAAACGGTCACCCGATCCACGATACGTTTATAATCTTCTTGCCGAACTATTTGTTGGCCTACATTTAGGCACAACAAGCGGCATAGCTGTTCATTTGACTAAGGCATCTACATCAAATAGGTCACACAGGTCGATGATTTTGTATCGACTCCACCCTGTATATGTACTACACAGTTATCGAGCATTAATTCACCAGCAAGGCATATTACAATTTAGTCTCATTTTTGCGCACACATATTTTGTAAGCCGTGGACGGGGGTGTAAGCTTGTTGTTTAAACCGTCTATAATTTGGCTACAAGATGATATGGTATTGCAATCGTCATAATTGCAGACATTCTCTTCACATCTCTTGTCACATGTAAATTAGTAGAAACATTGTATAAGAATGGGCCAATTACAGAATCTTGTGGCATTCCCTTTGTGTGAGGAATAGTTAAACCCCGCCCATGCCTCGCATAGCGGGGTTTCTTTCACTTTGTCTGTGTGTGTGTGTGTGTGTGTGTGTGTGTGTGTGTGTGTGTGTGTGTGTGTG
>JAAUYG010092916.1_pt1 | contig 10363 bp, 7 predicted proteins | sample 7278091 | NCBI WGS metagenome assembly JAAUYG01 (sample SAMN14350201, study PRJNA611818) | marine sediment metagenome | isolation source: surface marine sediment (0.6m) | place: French Polynesia: Moorea | collected 2018-08
CTGCCGTCATGGTGGACATCCGGTACAAGGCTTCCCTAGAGACTCCGGACGTCAACGTGACGCTAGAGGACGTGCAGGAATGGGAAAGGCAGAATGGTCGCATCCCGGAGCGGGCTGTCGTCTTCCAGTGCTCCGGTTGGGGACAGTACTACGGCGTGAATGAAACAAAGTACTGGGGAAACGAAGATCGCGACCTCGCTGACTGGCACTTTCCAGGATTCGGGGTGGACGCCGTGAGGTGGCTTATTGATGAGAGGGGTATAATCGGCTTGGCTGTAGACACACCAAGCATTGACTACGGCGCTAGCAGCACCTTCGCGTCGCATGTCTACTTCTCCAGCAAGAACGTCTACGGTTTGGAACACACCAAGGATACATGCGAACTACCTCCTAGAGGAGCCACGGCTTACATCTTCCCTATCAATACGGAGGGTGGCAGTGGCGGACCGACCCGGGTCGTGGCGATATGGGGAGAGGACAGCCCGACCACCGTCCCTCCGGCCACTGACAACCCGGGCCAGACTTGTGCGGCTGACACCATCGGGAAGGGGTTCCAAATACCTATCCTCATGCTGCTGATCTTCGGCTTCTTATTCGCCTGATATCTCTGTGTCTCCGGAAGGGTGCCTTCGCACATGGAGCCTCCCGTGACAGTAACTTACCACGTGGAAAGTCTCTGGAGAAAGCATGCACCTTTCGTGCTAACTTAACATGTAAGACTGCACAAGTCAAGACTAACTAAATATAAAATATATATTTCCCGTTTCTAATGTACAAAACTGACACAAAGAGTAATGACCCAATGACGGACCATTTTAAGCCCATACATGGGTCTTTTTGTGTGGTTTAATGGTCTCGATATTGCATGGGTCATTTTGTACGAATTATGACCTGAATAGACATTTCGTAAGTAGTTTTCGCCTAAATAAACCTGGATCATGAGATCCGTGTCTCTCTGATTGCTCCGCCCGAGACAACATGTCTAAAAATAAAGTATACCGACTAACTATAAAGTTATTAGGACGACTTTGGTAGAAAACACCATCCACGGGTAAGCGTGAGAGCGGACGAAGTTCGAAATATCTGTTCACTAATGTAGAGAGATGGGTATTCGTCCGATGAAGAAAGGATGGACATCTGTCCACAGGTGTAGACGGGTGGGCATCTATCCACTGATGAAGAGGAGAGGTTATCTGTCCATTGATTAAGAGCGGCAGATGAAGGGCTGATACCACTGATTAAGAGGGGCGGGTATCTGTCTATTGATGAGAACACTGATGAAGAGGGATTGGTATCTGTCCATTAATGACGAAGAGCATTTTCCTCTGATGAAGAGTGGCGGGTATCCTTCCACTGATAAAGAGAGAGTGGAACATGTACATGAGGTCCGAAAAATGTACATCTTTCTTCTTATATCAAGTGGAACATCAAACTGGCTCCACCTGACGAAGAGGCACCAAACTCCGCACAAAAGTTAAAGTACGTTAAATTCAAAGACAATTGCTAAAGAAGACAAATCCTAAAAATTACTTGATGGCCGGTTAGGCTTAACACTCTGACATAAATTTTAAAAGGATTGCTTTCTTACGCTTACCTGTACATTGTCTTGAAACAGAACGGTAAAGTTTTTTTTTCTGAGGCATTGCTCCCACCCCCACCGCAGAAAAGCCTGTCTGTAAACAATGTTATAGCCGACTATTAGAATGATGAAATTCACTTTCTGTTAATCTGTCTAAAATGCAAGGAGCAATGGAGTAAAATGTGGGAAATCCTAGAATCCATAAGCGTAAAAAACTAACTTAAGGAAGAACATCTTTTTGATTAGACAGTGAGGCTGCTATTTATGATCATTGCAAAATTTATCAAGCAAAGCATGGGGGCAGGCGAGCCACGAAAAGGTATAAATGACACACCAAGCCATTATCTTTGAGTGATGGAGAACTATTCGCCACGCTTGGAAATATTGAAGTGTTGTCCCGGCCAGAATGTGTTACATAAATGTAAGTAAATTGTACACTCAACTGTGCGTCTGTTCTCGTTCTATGTGTTTTGTTTAAAAATTGTATGCTGTTGTTTAGCAATAGCCATTCTTACTACATGAAAATGCACATGTACAACGTGTTATGCAGTTATGAGTCAAATAAAGATTCAATGATTAACTGTATTTGTCCCGTGGTGATGAAGGGTAGACAGGTACTATGAGGGACCGGTATTTGTCCACTGATGAGGAATGGAGATCTGTCAACTGATGACGAGGGGAGGAGTTTCTGACTACCGATAAAATGGGCTAGTATCTGTCTACTGATGAAGCGGGACGTATATCTGTCCACTGATGAAGAGAAGGATGATATATGTCCATTGATGATGGTGGGTATTTGTGCACTGATGAAGTGGGGGTGAATGTCTGTCTACCGATGAAGAGAGGGTGAATGTCTGTCTACTGATGAAGAGAGGATGAATGTCTGTCTACTGACGAAGAGAGGGTGAATGTCTGTCTACTGACGAAGAGAGGGTGAATGTCTACTGAAGAAAGAGAGGGCGCATGTATGTCTACTGATGAAGAGGGGATGAATGTCTGCCTACTGATGAAGAGAGGACGAATGTCTGTCTTCTGATGAAGAGAGGTGAATGTCTGTCTACTGATGAAGAGAGGGTGAATGTCTGTCTACTGATGAAGAGAGGATGAATGTCTACCTACTGATGAAGAGAGGGTGGGTATCTGTCCATGGGTGAATAGAGGGATATCTAGCCACTGATGAAGAGAGGGCGATTACATGTATCTGTTGACTGACTGATGAAGGGCGGGTGGATGGCTGTCCATTGCTGCACTGATTGGCGAAGAGGAAGAGGGGCGGACACATGTTTATCTTTGCACTAATGAAGAGAGGCGGGTATCATTCCACGGGTGAAGACAGTGTGGGGGGAGAGAGTGGGTATATGGTCACTGATTGAAGAGAGGACGACAACAGTAGAAGCAATGTCACGTATACATGACCTGGTGTCATAAACCAACGTTATGGCTTGCTTCCGTTAAGTTTAAACACACAAAAAGAACAAAACACTTGGATATCACAGTTCCTTTACCTGAATCGTCGCATCTCCTTACATCAATGCCCGCAATCATTCATTCACAATGCCCCCGTTTTATAAGCCATACGAGCACCAGACATGCATCACATTACACACACCACGACACAGAGCATTATCAAAGAACCTCCTTGTAGTTCTCCTTGTGGGGACGAAGCGATACGAAATGCCGAGGCAGAAGTAGCAGTTATTACAAATATATCAAACTGTAGCTAATATTGCGAGTGTTTGATTAGGCTGCAGAGGTAAAATTACGGATCCAAAATTGCATGGATTTCGACTACGTTTGTCTGGAAGGCGATAGCAAGCTAGGCCCATGTTAGTATATAACAGAAAATTCTAGATATTGAAGCAATTGCATTTTACAACCAATGGACTGTAGCAAGCATAGTACTACCATTGCAAGGTCCGAGAACATGTTAACATTTAGTTTACGAATATAAATATCATGAATACGCTCACACAGGAGATACAATGCGGTACAAATGTATTATTCATATTTAAGCTGTCACTAGGCAAATTTAACTTAAATGGAAATTCCTGATCTCATTAACATAACTAGACAGTCGGTTGCTGTGCAACGTGAGGCGGGCATCGAGGTGGGAGAAAATACCCATGGTAACAAAAGCGTGCGATTTTTTTTATTAGGATCCAGAAAAAAAGTTATCATTTTTGAGTATTTTTTTTCTTAAATAACCCAACCGAAAATGACTGCGCCCAAACCGTCTTAACTGCCTATGAACACTGCCAGTATGTTTCTGTATATCAGCCCAACGGGACTTTTTCTTCACGATGGTCGGTCAGACCGAAAGCATTCTTAGGTTATTCTACTCAAATACCTCAAGAAATGTGAAAAAGTACGTTGGAACTCGAACAAAAAATGTAGAAAATTACTTTGAAATTTTTTTTAATAAACTTGCCCTTCAAATAACTCAAAGAAAAATGTAGAAAATTACAATATCGGAAAAAATGCTAGGATGTCTTGAAGACTGCCTATAAGAAAGGTTTCCTAAAACACCAGACCAATACAAGGTTTCCTTCATTGTGTTTGGCCTCTGAGAATACATGTGACGCATTTTTTACTAAACAAAACAGCCATAACTCGGGTAGAAAATTATCACCTTGGAAAAAATTTAAAACGTATCCTGAAGACTACCTATAAGAAGCTTTTCCTAAAATGCCAGGCTAATTCAAGGTTTCCTTCATTGTGTTTTGCCTCTGAGAATACATTTTTGAGCTATTTTACTCAAAAAAGTGGCTATAATTCATTAGAAAGAATGACAGCATCGAAAAAAAATGTTCTGACGACTACCTATATGAAGCTTTTCCTAAAATACCAGGCAAATGCAAGGTTTCCTTCACTGACTTTGGTCCCTGAGAATGCCATGTCCGGTGGCGGCAGGAGAAAAATGTCGGTAACCCTAGGGGATCCAATAGGATGGGATGCCCCAATAATGGCAGTTTGAGTTTTATTAGTTTGAGACAAGGGTGTGACTAAAATACTTCATAACTTACATAGCATTGCGTTACACGAGAATTGCTATATTGCTTCTATGTGACGTTATATGCCAAGCAAATTCGTTTTTCTGTGATGTTAGCTCCACTCCTAACTCCCATAACTACCGGAAATCGATTTTATTATAGATATATATAGAATATTAATTATCACGACCACAAATAAATTAACAAATGAACTTCAACGTTCTCTTTTGTTCAATAATCTTTCATACTTATAGGAGCCATAGAGAATCGCCTCATTGGCACCTGACAGGCCATCACCTTATGGTAATCGGAACTGCTAAGGTATCCGGCCACTATTGTTCTTTTCTTACGCAAGTTAACTTCTATTACAGTTTTTGTGTCATCTGAGTAGTGATGGCCACTGAAATACAGTCTGTCGCCACAACCTGTCATGCACGTGCTCTTCTGCAATGTCCTTATATCCAAGTCATCAATGTCCGTTACTCGCCCAAATTCGGCAGTTTTCAAATTGGTTCTAAACAGTGCATTGTCCTCTCCGCTCAGGGAAAAAAGATATCCGTCCGCCTCGCCAAATAGTCCGTCCGGTAAAGGCTGACTGAAGTCTTCATTCCAGTCCTCCACGTAATCCACGGGAGCCGTGTAGCACTGAAGGTCACACTTTTCCGTGATAAAGCCTATGACGTTCTGATAGGTCACCACTTGGATGACGTCACAGACATCCAGCGGCAAATTCTGGAGCATGTCCCAGTTGTCTGTATCCAGGTTCAGGCACCAGGTGCCGCTCTCGCTCGTGAAAATATAGAGGAAGCTGTCCTCGCCGTGGGTGCAGACACAGGAGAGATGGTCCTGGCAGGCTGTGGGAATGTCGGATAGCTTGGAAATAAGTTTCGTGTCCTTCGATATGTCCACTTTCCACACCGAGTTACTGGGCTTGGTGTTCCCATCTTCATCGGCCCACACTCCACCTGGAAAGTATTCGTACGGCCTGAATGGTTAGACGTTAAAACTTTGGGCTGAAGAACAATTTATTTATTTTATTGACGCTTTTTAACATCATTCAAACGTACAGAAAACCCATCAGCTCTTTGCTTTAATTTGCTCCATATAACACATACGATACTGGTTTAATTCATAAAAATAAAAGAATTGCATACCTGGTGATAAGAAATGGCATTTCTCTATGGCAGACGAAAGAAGAATGCACCACACAAGTACATTTCTTTGTCGATATAACACATACGATGCCGATATAGTTCAGAAAACATAGTTGCATACCTGATATGATAAGAAATGGCATTTCTCTATGGCAGGCAATGGAAAACGCACCACACAAGTACATTTCTTTGTCGGAGACATCATTGCGAATATGGATGGTATCCGTAAGTTTAAACCTGAAAGTAAAAGTTTTTCGATACTCGTAGATATGTCAAAACATGGGCATACATTTAGTACATCATTTAGTTATTGAATTATTCCTATAATTGCTTCTTTTGATCGGTTATTCCATTGCTATTAAGTGAGTGATGGAACTTGAGGAAAGGACGATGGAAAGAACGAGAGAAGGAAGAAAGGAAGAAGGAAGGAAGAAAGAAGGAAGGAAAGAAATATCTAGCTAAATTTTTACTCGTGTGGCTGTCCTAAGAAAACAGATCTGCTCAAGGCTATCACAATTTGGCCTTTGATCATTGAAACACATAAATAATTAGAACTGTCGATATTCCATGGTCACCGAAGGGGGGATAATGGAATGGCATCATTAGCAGCAGCACTTGTTCTTTTTCCTCCAGCCACACTGTTATCCTTCCACAAAAATGCATGAGCTGCCCTTTTCTTTGCCATCTATTAACCTTTGGAACATGTATAGGACCCTAGAATTTTTATATACAAGACCATAAAATTTACAAAAAAAAAGAAAGATCTAGGCCATCCATCTGTAACAGTGGCATTTGCGGTGACCGTCGTATCGGCAATTAGGAGTCGTTCATTTAATACGGTCTCAGTACCAGTCTAGGAGACATACGACGATTCCTAAGACAGGATTATGTGTCGTCTGCTAACTTGAAATTGGGTCACTCACCGAGAACGTTCGGTCTCTTCGGTAAAGTAATCGGGATAATATGGCTGTCAGCAATCAAGGCAATGTAGACACAACATATGGTGCCTAGCAGGCGTAGGGGGCACCAGATGTGGCTTGTTCCCTTAATACCCTAAGGTATAGTCTTCGGTGTTAGAAGCGGGGCATCGTCACGATAGGTTTTGGAGGAGCAGACAGATTTGGACGAGGAGCAAAAAATGCCAGTCCCTATGTAGCGTTAGGGCATGGATCAAATAAAGAAAGCTCACCTGGGGAGTAAATAATATTTCTCCTGTTTATTTATTTATTTATTTATTTATTTATTTATTTATTTATTTATTTATTTATTTATTTATTTATTTATTTATTTATTGTTTCAATGCATCATTTTATTTTTTCCGCTTTTGTAATTTAGTATAACCGTAATGCTTGTTATATTGTTGACCCTTTGCATGAGCTATCGTCTTTTGCCTTTTCACAAGCTGCGACTTGGTCCGGAATACCATATTATGTAATTGCATGCATTTGTCACAGTAGCCTCCCCACCAGAAGGCTTTTGGCTCCAGACAGCCTGGCATTACTGCGCCGAGATGTCAAACGCGCTGCTTTATAGGGTCAGCAACGCCACCAGATATCGAACGTGTGTGCTGATCTATTCCCTTAATGGTGTTCAGTGGAAGACACAGGTTCTTATTTATGACCATTGTCATAGGTGAGTTGCGTGCTATGCCCCCCTCCCCACAGCCTTCCATAAAGTGGATATGTATGTTCATCAAAGTGCCGTGCGGAATGGCTAAGTTGGTATATGCTGAACACGGCAAACAGGTTAGACCAAACATCAAAGACATGCTGAATGATGCATGTTCCAGTGTCATGAATAATGACTTGAATGAATAGAGTAAAAGATAATTGTTCAATGTTGTATCATTCGGCGTGTGATTCAAACGTATAAGTTTTATTGTTTTAATCTGTTGTGCGTGTTGCTTTAGGAATGTAGTTGACCTATAATTCACCAGCCAACCCTTTGCACAGAAGCCATTAGCTCCTAAAGCAAATAGGGTTTTGGTGTGTTGCAATACTGTGCGTGTAACACCAGTGTATTAAAAGACAGCAGCGTGGAATTCAACAATTCCCATGCAGATAAACTCATGATTCTTCTAGGTAAGATTTTTTTTAAATGCACAAATTTGAATTTTCAATATTAGTGCCAATAATACGACGCTATGTACGTGACCGTACTAGTATTTGGAATTAAGGAGGTTCAACAGAATTTAAAAGGTTATCACCAAATACCTCAAAAGTCTCTCCATAACATTTTATTATATAACAAATTGAAAATGCAAAATATGATAGGGTCACCTTGCTCGAAATTTAGTGAGGGGTCAGGAAACAAGTAAACCTTGCACAAAAATTTGGGACTTTCACAAAATGACTGCAGATAAAATACAGGTAAATTAACACAAAATACCCCTTTTTGAAAATGCTTTTTAAATAGCCTCTCTTGTTTAGACCAGATAATTAAATCAACGTTATCTCTATGCCATACACGTTTCGATTCAACTTATAATCATTTTTGTGTAGAAAAATAAGACTTGAATGTTCGAGTGTCTGTCAGAAATTGGATGAAAAATATACAAGAAAATTAACAGCATCCTTATAATAAAACACACCACAAAACAATTAAAAATATAACAACGGAAAAGGACATGAGCCACTATGTGGAACTAGATACATATTTCAAAACAAAAGAAAACAAGATATTATGCACACATGTTTCTTTCAAGCCAGAAGCAATATCCATGTATGACCCTCGGTAAAAAAAAGTCTGCGTATTTTCCCCAAATGTTATCAGTCAAGGTGACACAACCACAGGCGCTTGAAATGTGGATAAATTGTGATATTTTGTCAAATAAAGCAGATCTGAACCGATTTTGTTGTTTATCACCACTGTAGGAGCGCCTGTGGTTGGGTGTCCTTTATACGTTAAATGCGCAAAAAATGACTAAGCTTCAGGTTTTGTTACGCTGCGGAAGGAACGAGCGTATAGCCCTCAGTCAAAAAATTACGTATTTGCTCAGACAAAATTTGCTTGTTTTGGAACTACGAAATTTGGTTATTATCACAGATAATTAAAACAAAAATCAAACGTCACAAAACGATAAGGTAATGCAGTTATGTGACTTTGCGCAGTTGTCGTTTCATTTGCAAGATGATAGCAACAAAAGTCACGCCTTTTTCCAACCTGCGCAAACTCCGCAAAGTGGATACGCACCCAATTCTGACTCTGTTGAGCCTCCTAAACCCGTGCGTTGTCAATCAGGAACTCAAATAATCAATAAATTAGATTTATATTGTACCATTACACAACTGTGCTCTTACCACACTATGTCTCAATACAGACATTCTTTTTGGAAGACTTCAAAACAGTGAGAACAATTGCATTTTCATGTACATATTTGTTTTATTTTCTTAGCTTGGCTTAATTACAACAAGTCGACAAAACATGTTTTTACTCGCATAATGTTCTCAAAATATAGTAGTATACTTTACAGTGTTTTTATAAATGAGCTCATGAATGAGCTCATGTTCTCAAAATATACTGGTATACTACTTTACGGTGTGCTAATGGTAACTTATGGCGAGAAAAGTTACCCTCCCAAAAATGTAAGCCTATCTGCGCGGTATGCTACATCAAAGCATAAATGTAATGTACTTATGCTTGTGTGAACAGATAGTATCATGTGGAGGCATTTTGTTTTGGAACGAACACTTCAGTTGCGTGATACATTTGATGATAATGCCATATACATGTGTATGATGACTATACCATACAGTTGATGATTATTCCACACAAAGTGATATGCGACGGCTCTGTATAGCCTCAGGGGAAATTTTAGGTCGAGTGACATTGTCTGAAAACAGGGACGCTATGTCTCAATACCATGCAGCCCATTCTTGCAATTTATCCACCAGGATATTTGTAGCACTCGAGGTATGTACCAGGCAGCCTGTGACATACCGAGCATATATACACACATAAAACATCTTCTAGGGAAGATGAAATAACGATGGGGAAAAAAAGTATTTCGTGTGTGGTGAAGCACGGGCATGATATCCTGCTTGAGACCAAAACTTCAGAATTTGTTTTTACACCCATACTTCGTTAATTCCGGGGATGAGATGTCGGAACGTGACAAACGGCACGGGAAGTTCTGCTACAAACCGGAAGACGAGGGAACCTCGGCGTAAACATGCTGCTTTTTCAGCAGTGAGCTATCGAAACGACGACAATGTGACTACCCAGCGTATTAAAAAAAATCTCAGGTTAAGCGGGGTGGGTGGGTTTGCGGGTTGCGGAGACGTGCAGAGATCCACAAATAAAACAGTTGCACCATATAACTAGACAGTCGGTTTCCTGCAACGCGAGGAAGCATCCCGTTTTTGAGCATCAGAACACAGTTACAACCTTGGAGGATTTTTTTTCTATAGCAAGTCAACATGACCTTGACACTGGTCACTAAGGTCACTTAGGGACAAATAAAGGTAATGGCACTGTCAAACACTCCACATATAAGATCCTAGTACATTTTCAATGAAAACATAGGTGTAAGTTTGGCCAATGTATATAAGGGCTAAGATTGGTCCGATCCAGATTTTGACCTTTAAGATCACTCAAGCTCAAATCCAATAGCATGGCTGAACTCGCCATATATGATTTTC
>JAAUYG010147041.1_pt1 | contig 10363 bp, 6 predicted proteins | sample 7278091 | NCBI WGS metagenome assembly JAAUYG01 (sample SAMN14350201, study PRJNA611818) | marine sediment metagenome | isolation source: surface marine sediment (0.6m) | place: French Polynesia: Moorea | collected 2018-08
GTTACAACTGCATCTCCAAGGGTATAGAGGGCAAACCATCAACCTACCACCGACACGATAAAGTCGGATGCTATACTGATAGACAGCATGAAAGGAAATGCCAAGGGTGTTTCTTCAAGCGTCTACGCACAACCGAAGCTGGTTTGATGCGACTTTCAAGAAGTTCGAATGAAGCTTCCAAAATGCAGTTGGTTAAGGCGTTTCTGTTATGCGATAAGAACTACTGTCTCATCTATGCATGATTGTTACAAGGGGCATTTACGTAGGGTTGAAAAGGTTCAGGGTCGTGCTTTGAAATTCTTAACAATGATTTTGCCAGTATGTCTTAAAGCCAGGCCCTATCAAGATCGAATATGCAATTGCTGTATGCGCAACGTCTATTGTGTATGCTAGTTAAAGTTTTTAAGATTTATCATAAACGTGGAACAATGTGCTTACATAGTTTGTTCGAATGCGTGAAAATATATTAAGATATGGTCGTAATGACAACATAAACATCCAGAAGGTCGCATTGAAATATGCATGTATGCTTTATAAACCCCCTACGACATCAACGTATAGAATGGTCTTGATAAAAAGTGTGTTAAAATGCCATGGCAGTAAGTGGTTTTAAAAAGTGCATTATACAATGGCACGTTTTCTTGTGTGACAGCTATTTTATTGCCACATGCGTATTTTAAAAATCTTAGAAATGACCACTATGATTATGTATGTTACACTATGATTATGCATGTTACCATTATGATTATGTATGTTACACTATGACTATGTATGTTACACTATGATTATGTATGTTACCGTTATGACTATCGTCATATAGGATTAATTTCTACCTCATCTCATTCCACATTCACCTCCTATGGCAATAGTAGCACTTATATGCTAATGCTTTGTAGTTGTATATGACTATACCTACATTCAGTAGTATTATATTCTATATTATTCAGGTTGTAAACATGCAAATCCTATGGTGTAAGTGTACATTTACCTATAGCAGACTCAACTATATCAACTGTCTTCAAAAGAGATCATCAAACAAAATGAGTCAAATCTTAATCAACACCATATCCAACAACCTTTTTAACATAACACGTAATGAGCTCTATGAAGGGGTCAGCCCACGAATAAGCATAAAAGTTTTAAGAGAATGCAAAGAATATATGGCAAGATGAAAAGTCCCAGTAAAAAAGCCAATTTGGAATTGATGGATAAGGAAGCTACAAAAATTAATAAATTATTAATGTACTCGTATATTCCAAAATAATGCTAAAGGATATCTGAAATAAGCAAAATAACAATTTGTAATTAAATAAGTAGAATTACTGCATATGGCGTTTCATACACCAGGTGTATGCCTCTGGATGAAATGATTTGATTAGACTACATGGAGGCCTAATTTGTCGACTTACACTAGTTACTGTTGGCATATCAAGGAAGGCAAATCTATCTCGAACTAGTATCATTCCACCAAAATTTGCTGTGCAAGTGAAATATTGCAACTGATATTTTAATGTTTACTTATCGCTTATTTTAATGAGCACACACCAATAGCACCACGTAAAGAATGCACATATCTAAACTACAAAAAGACGGAAAGTATGTCAGTGTAAGTATATCCATCAGCGAAAGTTTACATATACATATAACGTGGGAAATTTGGAGCCGTCTTACAGTGGTGTAAAATACTTGAGTAGATCCCAGAAACACACATACAAAATTTAATAAGGTAGCGTAAAAACGCTACATGCCGGAGAACAGTTTTTTTTTCAATACCTAATACCTGTTTATGTCATGGCTACACTAATAGAATATTAAACGATTAGCTGGGTTCAGTTTCCAGAAAAATCTTAGGTGCATGGAAAGCACTTGTGTACAGTAATCACTATGGTAACCATTATCTTTCCATGCTAAAGATCACCTTTGGGATTTTAAAAGATTTTTTAAGAAACCTGCCCCAGCATAAATTGCAGACATTTTATAGTGCAAACAATACATGAATGTAGTAGTTCCAATATCCCTTTTGTGACATCATACGTTACTCATACCAGCTCTGCATATATTCCAACACCGTACGATTTGAGATTAAGTGGACATTGCTCATTGTGATTAAATTGACATTGCTTATTTCACAAAAGTCAGATCTTAAAATTAACTTTTTGGTACCATCCGAGGTGGCAAATGTTTGTTTTTTTATATTCCTATATATCTGTAGAATATTATTTGGCATGATAGACCTTGCAAACGGGCAGCTTAGAGGAAGTAAATGGTTGTTTTATTCCAACACTCCGTGGTAGCCAACTTTAACCACCAATGGGCGTGTATAACTGGAGTGTACATAATCTTTCCATGGACACACAAGTATGAAAACAAACACCAAAAAAATGTCCATTCAAGGTTTGTATTTGTTGGTAACTGTATAAGCTATTGCACTGACATCAGGTTTATATAACAATGGAAATCACTGACAGTAAGTGATATGACCGCATAAGCACTACAACCACACAATGAAAACTTGTTGTTTTCTTCTTAAGCATTTAACATGATGAATGTCTTGAGAGTCTCTTTACTCCTACTCTTCCTACTCCTCCCCAGAGTCTGGCTCAGAACCTGGATCCTGCTGCTCCACAGTTTGGTGGGAACAGGTCTGGGGCTTGCACATGTCGGTGCATGTGAGCCCGTTTGCAAGACATGTGCAGTCAGGCAGCTTGCAGGACCATCGACACCTGCAAGCCAGTAGCTCCAATACCACCTGAGGGATTGGTGCTGATCGCATTCAGAGGATGTTCAGCTTGCCATCATCTTCCGTCCACCCATGCTCTGTGGGGATGGGCATCTAGACAGCGTTTCCAGATGGCTGCCTGGTAATTGGCTGTCTGTGCATGCAGGAAGAGGCAGTCTCTGCAAGGTGGCAGTTGGCTTGACTCACCTTCCCCTCTCTTTGCACAGAAGAATTGGTAGCGCAACTCGTTCACTGTGTTAGCAGACTGGCTGATCTTGCCTTTGTACATTGTGCAGTTAAACTGCTCCAGTTGCTCGAAGAGGTCCCCATCAAGTTCCCAACTTTGGGCCAAATTGTCTGAATACATTGTTTGATGGATTCTTCTTGACTAGGTTTATTGTGACTAGCTTTGCCTTTACCAGCAAAGCAGCTTACAGTGTCACACCCAGTGTATGCGTGCATGCCAATCAGGCTGTTACAGACATCGTGCCCCAGACTTCTCCCGATCTTCTTAACTTCTGCGTATCTGGTGCGGTTGTTGGTTCCAAACTTCTGGCAGATTGATATATCCATATCACCCTGCATAGCCAAGCTCAGGATGAAGATATCTATATCATCTGCACAGATGATGGCTGACCTGTACCCATCTCGCGATGCATGCTGTGTGTGGAGGACCAGACAGATGTCAGCCTGTTCCTGCATCGACCTCAGCTCAGCCACATCCTCCCACCTATCTTCTGTTAGCTTGTAGCAGCCCTCTTCATAGGTGACATAGAGCACCTTGTCGGATAGCTTCTGTTTGTACTTTGGTAGTTTCCATTCCTCTGACAGAAACCTGATCAGCAAGGTCTTGCTTGAAGAGCAGGAGAGAAACTTTCTCCACTGCTGCACATGATGCCTACCTACTAGGTTCTTGTGCTGAGGAGCACTGCCGTCTGCTCCACAGTTCACCGCTCAGGTTGCTTGATTTAGTTGCGGCGGTAGACATCGAAGGTGACATCAATTCTCTTGCTTTGTGAGCCTTCATGAGTGAGATGAGAGAAGGCTAACTCTGCTACCTGTCCTAAAGTCTTGTTGCTCGCATTCAACTTCTGAACCATGGCCATACCATCAATCATGGTAGCAGATGGGGGCAGGAACTCATTTTCGGCTGATGCATTCTTCTCCAGTTCCTCGCAAGTGCCGCCTTATTCTTCAGTATTCCATCAGGGTTTACCAACGCCCATGGTAGTGGGCCTAGGGGGTGAGCAAGGACATCCTTCATGTTGACCTGCCTGCTTTCATCAACGAGGATCATGTGGCTGAATAAGTTCCTGTAAGCCTTGAGAACAACGTCTTTCATTGTCTTTGTCTGGTGTTTGGCACTGACATTGCCAAAAGTAATAGAATTTCTCCTGTGTGTCCTCATTCAGCCTTACCGTGAATTCCTCATATGCTGCTTCCCCTATTGCATGAGCAGCCATGCAGTCTCTCTGGACATCTGGGGGTGCCACTGTGCCTGTGGTCAGGTTGACCAACTCGTGCTTATCTGGAGACATAGGGTTGAGCCAGCTGCTTTTCATTAAGTCTATCAGTGCCTCTACATCTTCCTCATCCTTCCTTACTGCTTGAAGGTCGTGGTGAACAAGCTTTGTGCAGCATGCTTTACCTTGGGTAACATTGAAAGCACGAACTAAATAATTGGATTCAGCATTACACCATAGACGTACTTAACCTTAAATCTGCGTTGAATGGATAAGATGTTGAAAATGATCTAATTGATAAAAGCGTGGTGAGGTACTGTGTGAGAGTTAGCTCAAAATTTCAATTGTTTTAGTGTACAGCAGGGAGTTTTTAATACATATCTGCAGCAACATGTTCATTTGTCATGCCAACTGCAGATGTCAAGCAGAGCGCAGAGGTCCTTGGACCTCTTGCGTTTATAATACTGCTCTCTTCTTTACCAAAGCAGCCTCCGGCTGTGTCCACTCGAGATCCGAGTGCTACAGGACATTTCTTTCTTTATCAATATATTATTTTGTAAACATGTAATTTGATTATTTGATCTAAATGTTCAATTTATGGGACCCAGGCAGTGGCTGTACTAACTCTGAAACCTCTGACGCTAAAGGTTTTGGAGCCGCCTTCATGTAAAGGTAGAAAACAAGTTCCATGTAAAGTGATGTATTTCTCACATATGGCAACTGGTAATTTTTAAATGTGTAAGGGTCAAGACTGAGAGCCATTAAATATTTGATTTATAATCACAATATGCCCAGGAGCCTATACCCTCTGCTTCCCACATTGCAATGTCAAAAATTGAAGAAGCATTGAATGACCTCACAACGAATTTGGACACTTCTACAAGTACCCAATATATATTGATGACTTAAATCCGAGGCCCAAACTTCAGTGCATTTTGATCTACTGCCAACCATTTTCGAGATACAAGGTTGTTCAAAATCGACAATGCACCATATGACCTCAGATCGACCTTAAACATTTAACTGTGAATAGTACCCATTGCATTTTTCCCTTTTGCTCAATGACTAGCCTTTTTCCAGGTACAAGGTTGCGCCGAAAATGGGAAATGTCCCTAGTAATATCAGATTTACCTTGAATATTTAACTGGCAAACCTACCCTATATACATTGAATACTTGCCCGCAGAGGCCAAATTCCCATCTGTTTTGCTGTACGACCAGGCGTTTTGAGATACAAGGTTGTTGATAATCTTAAATGCACCGAATGACCTCATGCTGATCTTGAACACTTTAACTGTTACAATTGTCCATTGTGCACTAAATACTTGTCCCCGAGGTCTACATTTCAGCATTTTTGCTCCACAAGCCAATTCGAGATAAAGTTTGTCGAAACGCGGAAATGCACCGAATGACCTCAAACATATTTTGTGCCATAAGTACCCTGTATACCTCGAACACTTGCCCAGACGCCCAAGGACTTTGGTCTTGGTTGGGACATCATAGCAAGGACAGGGCAGAACACAATAGATCAATTACAGCATGTACATATACATAAGCACATCCAATAGACAACCTTGCACATAAATCAAATTGCCGAGCTTAATAAACAGCCTTCTACTCATTATAAGGTTGAGAAAATATCAAAGCTACTCTTAGCTCTTATTAATCAATACTCGCTACTTATTGTCAGGAGCATGAACCATGTGAAGGACAACCATTTATTTGAAGAGACACATACATGTATGTCGCATCATTCTGTGACCACTGGCGTAATACACCTCATTAGAAATGCACATTAGTTTCACAATTCGGCTGATTACATGCAAATCAAGTTAATTAGTTGGCATTAACACCGCCACTATATCTCAATAAAACCTATATATAGGCATAGTCTGGTGACGTTTAAGCCACTCTGTGCATATTATAGTTACTTATAGACTTCGTTCAATCTCTTACTTGGGCCAACTGCTTAGGTGACAGGGTCGCCACTTGCTCATTTGCTAATGTACTTCTTATTACATGTATTACTAAGAGCGATACCAAACTTAACAAGTGTCCAACCACACAGGTTGTGTTCATCATGTACACGTATCACACATCCATACACACACCTTTAACTAAAAAAATGCTAATGTATTACAGATAAGAAAATGCTATTTTGAGGGAGCGAATTATTATTTCGCGGGAACGAAATATTATTTTGAGGGAGTGAATAATCATTTCGAGGAAATGAAATATTATTCGAGTGAATGAATTATTTCGAGGGAATGAAATAATACTTCGAGGGAACGAAATACTATTTTGAGGAACGAATTATTATTTCGAGGGAACGAAATACCACTTCTCACTACTTGCTTTTCTCTCTATGTCCCTTTAGGTCTTCCGTAAATAATCACCAACAACAGCAACATAGCAACGTAATTAGGATTTATCTAGCAAGTGTACTATAGCGTGGGTATCCCAGAGCGTCTAAAACCTTTCCACACAGATTATCCATTTGCCACAGATCCGCTGCTGGAATCCGGTGCATCCACTTGGTTGCGGTGTCATTCGCATCTACAACTTGGTACTTGCCTCTCTGTTCGCTGTGCATATTGCTTTCGACAAAGCTCATCCACTGGGCAGGAGGAGAGTAGCCAAGAAGACCGTAGACTTCTTCACTTTTGGAGACAGGATTCGTGGCGAAATCTTCATAACGAACGTGATGGATTAAGCCGGGGTATTTACGCTTTAACTTCCGAAATTCCACAACATCTCGTAACATCCTAGGACATAGGTAGCGAGCTTCGTCTATTACGTGTTTCTTCGATCTAGACAAAGAAATGGCTCTTGGATCTCGCGTGTAATAAAAATAATATAGATCAGGAAAAGCTTCAATAACTAAATCCATGTCTTCCATTTTCATTCGGTTGATTTCAAGAACACGCAGAGTGCTGCTGCTGCAGTTGTCCTCTGTAATTCCCAAACATGGCTGGATCTCCTTTTTGACTTTCCAAAAGCATTGCTCACGCCGAGCAAATAATTCGGTTAGCTCACGAATGTCCTTGTTAATAAGTATCCCTTCCGATGTTACTGCATCTTTTATTTGCCTTTTAGCAGAAGCCAGATCACTACCTTTACTTATTGATTTTGCCGCTCGACTTAATGCTGGACAGCTGTGGTTCACTGATTCCTGCGCAGTTTCACCACAGGCGTTCCACACATACTCAAAACATGTCTTTGCCATCGAAAATAGCTTTCTTGAGATAGCACAAGAATGATATGTTGCTAAAGCAGACGATTGATGCAAGAAATAAGGCTGAGTCATTGTCTCAAGCGGCAACTTGTTTACATGACACTCCAGCATCGCAGAGAAAAATTCTTGCAGTTGCAATTTCTCCTCACGTCCCGTAACCCTATAAAAAGATAAATGGGGCCTGGCATTCTGCTCGAACATTGCAACGTAACACCTAGCTTAAGGAGACAATACATAAGTAACTTTCAGCAAACGATTACACTGAAATGTTTGGCGAAAGTTGCATTATGTAACTTTGTTAGAATCAATTGCACGATCCATAACGGCCTTTCTAGGGTCAAAAGTATGAAATATAACTACTGTACATGAGTAACGGGTGGATTTTAAAATAATTTAAACAGTTCCGCCGAACCCCCCCCCTTCTCCTCAAACTAAATAAGCTTATCCACGCCCAAAGATACGATATCTTTAAAGGATATGTTTAAAGTGTACCATTATTGTGGTGTACTTTTCTCTTTTGCAACAACTCCTCAGAGTTTGTCTAAGGGAATTTAAGCTCGTCAAACTCAATCTTTATATTGTTTGACTGTTTGACTAATTTTACTTGGTGTATTTGTCTTCACTTTAGCAAACTCGTTTCAAATCATAAATAGAACTCGCGGAGGAATACTGACCATCACATGACCTAAAATGGCGTGGTAGCTAAGACGCCACAGAATGCTATGAAAGGTGTGCTCCTCAGCCTATACAACAATGCCTCTCATGTATGCAGAAACACAAAAAATTGTCTCAGTTCACCCAATCAGAAATTTCCGAGCAACTTGGCCCATCTTATATAAATGGGCGCAAAAATGATCTTGATGTCTCTAGTCAAAGCTCAAAAAGTACCCAACATATATTCTGCACTGTTTACAATAAATAAATCACTTAGATAGGTCTGCAGTCAAAGTAGGCTCCTACAACATGCAAACTGTATCTTGACACTGAGACACTAAATTGTACCCGTAAAATGGTTTACGAGCGCGAAACAGATCTATATATTGAATACCAATATTCCTGAGGCCCTAATCTTAGATCATTTTGTTGTACAATCAATATTTCCTAATTACAGCATCGATTTAAAAAATGCACGTAGTAGTAGTAGTAGTAGTAGTAGTAGCAGTAGCAGCAGTAGCAGCAGTAGCAGCAGTAGCAGCAGTAGCAGCAGTAGTAGTAGCAGGAGGAGGAGGAGGAGGAGGAGGAGGAGGAACAGCAGCAGCAGCAGCAGCAGCAGCAGCAGCAGCAGCAGCAGCAGTAGTAGTAGTAGCAGCAGCAGCTTGCTGCAGCAGCAGCAGCAGCAGTAGTAGTAGTTGCAACAGCAATAGTAGCAGAAATACACACCTCCTGGTGCCGTTTGCCGAGTTAATGAAGTGGAGAGGAAGCTGGACTGTGACGGTTGCATACACGTGGCTGAAAAACGAGTCGAGAGGCTCGTAGCAGAGGATTGATCTCGGATCAGTGTCAAACATCTTCCCGAAGATGGAAGAACCGCCTCTCACGTAGGAGAATATGAACACTTTCCGCACATTGCTGTCGGAAATGGCAATCTTGAAGAGAAACGCAAGAGTCGGACATGAAAGTATGTTTCATTCCGTGACAGGATGTATACAAGATGGCCAATAATATTTTTTCATAATTGTAGACTCATGATTTTGCGTATAATAATAATGTTCGTAGCATGCAAACAGAATAGAACCAGCTTACTACAAAACCAATACATATGTCTTAAAAAGTGTAGAAATATGAATACGCCCAGCAAAATAAAAAAGAAGCAACATTAACTCAAAAAGGGTATAACGTTACTATAATATATGAATTCAATTCAATTTGGCGCCACAAATTCGAACATAAATAGTCGGAATTATTAGGAAACCAAACCACCCTTGGTCATATAACTACTCTTTAGCCAGTCATATTGCGTCATACGAAAGCTCGTCCAATCATGATGTGTTCTCGTTTTCGCGCTTTTTCGCTTGCTTTGGGTATCTTCCCAAGGGGTTTTAAATACTTCCTCTTCCTAAAGAGAAGTGATTTCATATATATGTGTATGTTATGTGATGCGTTGGCCTATGGGTCGCGATGGCCGAATGGTTAGCGCGTCAGACTCCCAACCACAAGATCGTGGGTTCGATTCCCGCCGAAAACCAGTTGGCTCATCAAAACCGTCCCCTGTGGGCTGCGGGTGGCGACAATGGTGCCTCGGTTCACTCAGCCGTAAATGAGTACCTGGCTATAGACAGAGATGGCAATTGTACTTAGTGTGGCATGCGCGGCGCATCGGTGCATCCGGGTGTCGTTGTGCGTCGAAGCCTCGGGGCTTCTCTGATGTCTAGGGGGTTTATCGGCTCGTCTCCCCGTTCGTCTCTGGCGGCACATTCCCGGCCCGCAGCCCGTTATTATCTGGGCTTTCTTCAGTCGAGCCCGTCCCTCTCTGCGGCACGCTCCACGGCTTCCCCTACTCCAGAGTATTCTACAACGGCGTTTCAGGTCCCCCGTGGAGGCAGCAATCCTCTCTCTCTCTATCTTCTCTAGCTTCTCTCTTCCCTTCGTGTCCTGATGCCGGGGGTCTGCCCTCATTCAGTCCCGGTCCGTCTCGTCCGTCTGTCTATCTGACCGACCCCTTCCCTAGCAGGGACCCCGCGTCCCGGTGCCAGTTACAGGTCCTTTCTGGCCTGCCTGCATCATGAATCCCATAGAGAACGGAAAGCTTTTCTCATGGCATTGACTCGTTTATTGGCAATGATAGGTTCACTTCCTCACCGCTCACACGCTCACAGACAACTCTCCGTACCCCTCACGCTACAGCAGACTGTTTCTTCCCTATCTCCTATAGGTAGGAGGTGTGGCGACCGCCTCAGACCACCAAGTGTCAGATGTGCCGCTCCGGCCTATAGGAGATAGGGAAGAA
>JAAUYG010287108.1_pt1 | contig 10363 bp, 4 predicted proteins | sample 7278091 | NCBI WGS metagenome assembly JAAUYG01 (sample SAMN14350201, study PRJNA611818) | marine sediment metagenome | isolation source: surface marine sediment (0.6m) | place: French Polynesia: Moorea | collected 2018-08
CCAAAGCATAAGTACAATGTAGCATCAGTTACGTACATGTTTATGCTCAGGGATATCTGCATAAGGGGAATAAACACTTTCTGTTAGTTGCTAGAGGCAGATGTCATGTACAGTTTGGTCTGCGATCAAAGTAGTGATTTCACATTTAACTTTTGTAACTTTTAGAAAGCCAACGAGTGGTCTTAATTCTGGGGTGGTCTTGTTTTGAAAGTGTGGTGTTTTTGAAGGGGTTCCCACTGTGGAACGACAGGGGAGAAAACTGAAAGAATTCCTAAATTCTGGTGCCGTCTATGATTTTGAGCTGGACAGGTTTCACTGTATTTGTCACATACTTCTGTCCTCTAGGATGACAAGCCGCCGACACATCTCGTGTTTCCCTATGACAAACCTCCCATCGACCTTCATGTTGCCAAAATCACAGTCCGGAGACTCAAGGACGGAGCTTTTCATATCACTGGTGAGCTATCCATGCTGTCAGCATGGGACGTGTGTTTGACAACTTTGTGTCTTTCCATGTTCAGATATTTAGTGTCTGAATTATTTTACTGTGCTGGCATACCAATGAGGTCCTAGGGCCAATATAAAAAAATCATACATCTGGAAACGAACTTGAGTTCATTAATGCCACAGCAACCATGTCTTTTCCATGATCAGTTCTTTAAGCTTTTTCTACAAGCTGGCCCCTGTTTTGGCAATGACATTCTCTCAGTCTAAGTTAAATTTATGAAACAGTTAGGTCATGATGAAATCTTACATCCATCCATGATATTTAGAGGTACAGTGGTCCCTGCAGTTTACGACCACCCATTCATCCAGAAAAGTGTGGTCTTAAATTGAAGGCGGTCTTAAGATGGAGGGATATTTATATTGAAATTATAAACGTGGTGTCATGAATCGGTGGTCCTAAAATACTCAGTCTGGAAATTTAAAAACGGAAGGGTCTTAAGTCACAAGGACCATTATACAACACATGTGCCAGCAAGCCCCAGTTTGAAATTTAGCGTAGGCTTGTAAAATTTGTAGTCTTGACTGAAAACCGTATACATGTTTGATGGCTTGTTTTAGAACCATCAGCAGGTTATTACAGATATCGGTCATTTCTTCCTTTCAGACGGGACCATGCCCATGGTGACCAGTCACGCCACGTCGCCGCGTAAATCCACCTCCCAGGATCTGGCTGCTCATCATGTGGAGCAGAAGGACGAGGAGCTGCAGACAATTTTGCAGGGGTTGATGGAGGACCAGACGCTGGGCGGACCGCGACGCAAGAAGGACATGGACGAACTGGAAAAAGAAAACGATATGCTACGGCGACAGCTCGAGAGAATCGGCCGTATGAGCACTGCGACTGGCGGCTTCAACGTCGAAGCCATTCAACAGGATTGCGAACGCTGGAAGGCAAAAGCGAGGCGGGCGGACGAGCTGAAACGCGAAAATCGCGACGTTCTAGACCAGCTTGCACGTTTGACGGAAGAGAGTTTTACTCTTCGACAGGAGCGAGACAGTTTGCTTACCACGATTGGATTCTTGCAGGAAGAGCTGTCGGCCTCGGAGCAGATGAGATACAACCATCAACGACAGGGGGGATCCCAGTCCGAATAACGGAGCGATACTCTAGGCTAAATTCAGCTGATGTGCCTGTGTTGTACGATTTGTACACTGTGTATATATACATATAGGTATATCTAAACGTGTGCAAAAAAATGCAAACGTTATATGTCAGTATTGTGTTTGTGTGTTAGCGGGGTGTTACATGCTCTCGGCTACATTATCTCTTCAAGGAAGAGACTGATTCGCAGCATCAGTAACCACAAGAGATAGTCTGTTCGTCCCTTGATCTCTTAATTTATACCACAAAGAAATTCCCTTTAACAATTTCACCCTGATCTGTAGGTATGGCTTGCGCTGTGAGAATTTCTAATTCCTTTAACTTTTATGTCCAAAGAATTTCTTCCTACATGGTAAACGCAAACAAGAAACTTGACTAATAGGTGATAACTAATAGCTTGTGGCTTAAGAGTCAGAAAATATCGATATGTGTTTCATTTTGCATGCATCCCATTTTATATCATGCATAGTAATACACCACGTTTAACTTCATGCAATTGTGAAAGCCAAGTCTAAGCTCTGGGCACAGTGTTAACCCCCATACCCCTCATAAAGGTTTTATTGTATATAATTCTTGTAAAAACAATGTAGCAGCTGGATTATCAAAGATTAGTCTGTGGCATAAGTGTGTAGTGGACAGGACAGACTACTGTCCTGTGATATATTAGAGATATATCCATTACCTGTGATAATGCACTGAGCAGCCAATGGGGAGCTGCCTTTATTCACCATATTATCACCCACGCACGCACATGTTCATAGATTAAAACTTGTCGCACTCTTATATAAATAGCACTTGTAAAAATTCACAGGAAGCAATTTGACCAGGTATAGTATCCCTGGGCAATGTAATAAATAAATAAATAAATGCTTCATATTTTTAGCTATTTATAGACATTAGACAATTATAATATAACATCCCACCCACCACCCTGGCTATTGCCTCTGACTAGTAAAGTAATGTGTTACTTGTGTGCCCTTTTTTGCTATTGAGATGCGATTTATATATTGTGTAATTATTGTCAGATCATTGTTTGAAATCGATAATTAGTGTGTTGTTTGAATGCGATAATTATAGTCTAAATTTACCCATTTCACCTGGGCGGACGCTTTCCAAGGAAAGGATTAATAATTTACTGTTTCGCGGTGTTCAGATGTGTCGTGGTCAGCTGGAATGTTGCAGCTAGCGCCAGTAATAAAAAGTAAATATAAATTCTTAAGGTGTTTATGTGTGTAGGTGTTTAATAATGGTTGAACAAAACAAAAGATATATAACTAAGTAAAGTCTTGCGGTAAACTAACAGCTATTAAAGCTAAGTTGTTCCTGTTTAAAGTGTAAATTGAAACCTTTCTTGAGAGACCACTGCCATGAGAGACCACCTGTCTAGAAAGGACCACCAGTTTTGTGCAGAAGGTCATAACATTTTCAGTGTAAATGAACCTGTCACCAAAGACCACCTGTCTTGAGAGACCACATTTTTATGGCCAATGGGGTGGTCTTTCAAGGCAGGTTCTACTGTATTATCTTGCCTGTTTAAAAATATTCAGTACACTACCTTGAAAGAACACCCCATTAGCTATAAATATGTTATAAATATGTGGTCACTTAAGACAGGTGGGTTATGGTGACAGATTCAGTTACACTGAAATTTGAGAACTGGCTAGAATTTGTGGTCTTTCAAGAAGTCATTTCATTGCAATGGTCTCTCAAGACAGGTTTCACTGCATATGTAGCAGCTCATATGTTGTACATACTGTGCGTTCCTTTAACTTATCAAATTTGTTTGAAAATTCTGCATTTTTTAATTGGGATGGCTCTTTGGTTTGCCGGTTGTTTCTAAATTCCACAATATTGTCAAAAACATTCATCGCAGGGCCTTGTTCGGTTTTAGTAAACAAAATATTTGGCCAATTAACAAATGCATAACCGTTAAAATCCCGTTACAAGAATGTTAAAATGCCGACATATGAATGTAAATTTCAGTACGATATAAAAGATCCCTAGTCGTTTGCATACACTTTAATGGAGAATGTTAATAGAATGTGATAGTTTTAGTTTTAAAGTTTCAATAGGATCAATATTTTTGTGAAAAATAAATTATAATAAGTATACAAATTATGATGGTAGGATATACTAGCACCCAGAACTGAGTTTTACTGGTAACGTATCCAGCTAGAGAGCACAGTGAATATTTTTGTAGGTTTCGAAATGTTAGATGTGGAGAATTATATAAAGGAATGCTGGGGGAAATAATTGTCTAGCTAGCTAGCTGAGATGCGATGTTCATGGACCTATACTTCAGACATTGGCTGGCCCAGTGTATCGGTGTATATAGCTGCTTGTGTTGTGATATATTCTGTGATTTGTCTTCGAGGATAAGCCGGTTTGCCAAATTCAGTTGATTTCTGTGTTTCTTCCTGTGTTTAGAACTGTTCATATACAGTGTAGATATGATGTGTGTTTCAGTCAGTCTGTCTCTCCTTTCGTTAGGCGTGTTTGATTTTCCTCGCATATCGGTTTGTACATATGTAATACCTTTAATACCCCCATGGCCTTTAGATGAACCCATTACAACTTGTGTGAAGTTTCTCTTGAAAATGTCACAAATTAATTATATAACATGCTTTTCCTGTAATATCTTATCTTTTGTACCGTGTGGAATTTGTGAAACTGTCTAAAAATTTCTCACCTGTTTATTGCCGTGATGTGAAAATGACTTATGAATCAGGTGTACAAAATTTTGCAAGGTTACATACATCATGTACATACACATCTATAGGTGTGGTGTTAAAATACATCTAAAGGTGTGCATTGCAAACTTCGGCTTATTATGTGGATATTTCTAAGTAAAGCCCTTTCATTGCATTATTTGTGTTGGCAATCCATACAGCTATTAAAGACCTGGTTTTAAATACTGAAGAGAAAGTGGAAGAATTTATTTTTTAAAAAAGGATTTAGCAACTCATACTAGAAGACAAAATATCTGTAACAGGCTTGCTTGGATATTTCCTTGAAAAGCAGTTAGTTAAATAAAATTGTAAATTGAATAACATAACTAATATTAGTGGGCATGTGATAGAGAAGCCCAAAATGTTTCACTCAGTAATAGTTATTGGTATTATGCTGACATTGTCAGCTTCATTGGCCAGTCAAACATAATACATGTAGTTAAAAAAACTGCAAGAGCTTTGAATTCGTAGTTTTCTCATATTGTAAATACTAGTAGAGATGGGACTGAAACAGCCATAAGCCAAGCATAGAAATAAAAAAAAAAAATGTGAAAATTAAATTTACAAAATATTATGAATTTAAAGTGAAATTGTTCTAGTTTAAAAGGAGGAAAATATTTAACTGTTTAAGAGGTTTTCGTATTTGTATATTGTGGCTGTCGGCATGTACTATCTACAACTACGCACTTGTGATAGATTCTGCTTGTAATGGTTTTTACATAATTATACTCAAACAAACTGGTTCCACATCAAATTAGATAGAAATGTAAATGAGACTGATCCAATTGCAATATTTGTAACAATATTGGTAGCTCTATGTACTCCAAATAATTAGCGATAATTAGTGATTAGCGATTAATAAAAAATTGTTATTGAAATACATTTCTTCAAAGGTGGGCGCTGCGGAACTTTTTTGTTTGAGTATAAATGCCCGTGTATGTGTTTGATTGACAGATTCATTCTCAAGTCCCAAATATTTCGTGCAAAGTTGCCAACCTAACCACATGTCAGTATTGTATTGCTCTGTGTATGAGAGTGTGTGTTTGTGTTCCATGTGTGATTTTATGGCATAAAAAAACACCAAATGTAGCCGGGTTGAACTAGCTGACGCTCAGGGTGGAAGTGAAAGTTGCCAGTAAATGTTGCGCAAGTACCAGAAAAGCTACTGTCGATACCAGTACAATAATTTTCCATCTTTGAAATGTGTACAGGGTTTGCTGTGAAAGTCACAGACTTTACATTTGACCATTCCTAAACCAAACTGCACAAAAGTTCCAACATTTAAAACCTGACACATACGTTCTATATGTATATATAACAGTTCCTTTAGGAAATATTCTTTCATAATTATATGTTCTCCATATGAGCATTGCTTGATTTTTTGCAGACCTAATTTAAAAGTCTGACAGAAGTAGCTTGTATAATTTTAACTTGTCCCAAGTCCTATGTAGATGCTGATTGGCATCATGTGAGCCTGATTTCTGCATGCTGCAGCATTCTAGAAATACCAGTATGAAATATGGTGCTGTCTTTTTGTGTATTTAGGGCAGAACTGGTAGTGTTTATATTGACAAGAACCACTGTCTTTATTTACCTAATATTCTTTAGAATAACAAGATAAATACCAAAAGAGAGCAGATTTTGCATCTTTTGTAGTCATGTTTTTCCAATATGCACAAGACTTGACTACAAGTATAAATTTATACCTTTTAGGATAAGTAGTCAACTGATAACTATGTATGGACATTCCCATGTTAACAAATGATTTGTTGCAGTAGAGATTCGAGAGATATGGATGTCAGTGTGTGTGTGCGTGTGTGTGTGTGTGAGAGAGAGAGAGAGAGAGAGCGAGAGAGAGGTAGAGAAAGAGAGAGAGAGAGAACGGATAATTTAATTTCGCGACACGTTTATTGTACTAGTCCGTATACTTCTCATGCTTCTATTTGCCAGGAAAAGACAAAAAAATCTTCCATGATAGAATTATTGATGCTTCACTGTGCACATACATGCAATGTGTGCTTACACTGTGTACTAAGTGGCATCAAAGTTTGTCATTTGCGTTGACAGAGCTCATTCCCCACTTAGCTCAAGACAATGTTGCTCTATACAACCAGATTGTAGCTGTCCCTATGACAATAATGTATGACTGTTTTGAAGGAAATTTAAAAGAAATATTCGATTATTGTCAGAAATTGGTCCAGTTGCTGTGCACTTTACAGCCTCGAAGCTGAATTGAATTAGCTGAGTACTAGCATTATTCTCCTATGTAACAATATAATTTGCATTACACTACACTGATGTATATTCTTTGGAACATACTTGGAAATATTATCTACCAGTAGTGTGTTTTCGCCTTTGTATTTCCAACATATTGGGCTTAAGTTTCATTTCATTGTATCATAGTTGGATGTACAGTGGTCCCTCTCTTAAAGGACACTCTCTAGAGAGGACACCCCTCTATAAAGGACACATATTCTTGGCAGCAGGTACTGGGAATGCATATGATGCTTCCTCTCACCAAAGGACACCTCTCTAAGAAGAACAGAATTTCTTGGCAGAAGGGGTGTCCTTATTAGAGGGGAACCACTGTAACTGGCAGTTTTAATGACATTTGTTGACAGCTACATGTGTTGCTGAGATTCCCATTCTGCATCCAATATACTGGAATGAATGAAACCTGTTTTACATCCGCATTGGAAAATGAAAAGTTTGGTTAATGGTTGGCTAAAGTGGGCCAAAGCAGCACATAGACAATGAGGTGAAAGAATAAAAGTGTTCCACACTGGATTCAAACTTGCAACCAATCAATCGGATGCCGGACATCTTGCCGCTTGGCCAGCACACCGCTCTATGTCTGCATTGGATATTTAAAGATTTCATAGCTTATTACCCAACTGAAACCTACTCATTGTATCATTTGGGTTTGACTCAATCGGGTATCAAACCTGACTTTCCAACACCCTTAAGTGGAAGCCTTAACCACTGGAATACTGGGTTTATACTTTGTGGCATGAATTTATACTTTGTAGAAGCAGACAGTTTTCACGGGCAATTGTGAATCATCAAGACTTGCATGGTTTTATGTTATTTCTCAAACGGGTAGAATGGATATAAGTCAGATGAAAGTATTAGATATTAAGCAATATTTATAAAAAAACCTAAAAGTTGTGCCCAATTCAGCTTCATGTTATTGTAGGTTGAGTAAGAATATATATGGGTAATAATAAATGTAATTTTGGGAGAATTTAATACATTATTAGAAGCAAGTTTTTATTTTATGTAAATCACAGTAATTGAAAAATGAGTCCAAAAGATTTGAACAGTCAAATTCAGATAATTGTCCACAGTAAAAACAAAACGTGGTGGGGACAAAAATAACACACCTAGAAATATTTGGCCCCAAACCATTTCCATACTGTCATGTCAAAAATACCTTTCATGTGCCGGAAATGATATTTGTCGATGGCCCAAATACACATAAAATTCCCATTGCTTGGGAAGTTTAAACAGTATGCAGACCGTGATGCTTGTGAAACTTGACCATTTAAAAAAAATGATAATGTTTATTCTTCCCCACATTGGTTGAACAGAGAATGGAATGAAATACATTGTGTATTTAAAATATATGCATGTATATGTGATAATGCATTTATAAAGTGCGTTGAGAATGGGGAGTGGGTGCAGGTATGAATGCAGTACTCCCTAAATGATAACTGAATAATATTTCAAGGTTAAAGGCCAAAAAATTAATCTTATAACCTACATATATATTGGTACTGCGTTGATGGAATATGTGGAGTTATTTTAAGAAAAATGCAATTTCATGTGAAAACCTGTGGCTTTGTTGGTGTTATGTGGACTTTCTGGAAAGCTGTTAGGAATGGAGTTTTGGTTGTGCAATATATAATAAAAAATATCTGTTGCCCAGCATGTGGCCTCTGAGTCTTTTAGCTCAGCTAGTATGCATGGCATGCTATTAGCTGAGGTCATGGTATGGGCTTGCTCCAGTGTCCATCTCACATCGCCCCTCCATACATCTGTCAAGTTGATTATCTCCGAAACTATTGGACCGTTTCCATTCAAATTTTTACGTTTGGGTTGCTCTGGTCAGTACATTTGAATTTTAAACAAGAGGCCCAGAGGCCTTATGATCTGCTTGACCTTTTTGCCAGATGAAACCAACACAGCTTTATGTCATATGGCAATGTAGCACAGGTAACTTATTTTCAAAGTGCCACAAAATTTTTAATTTTTGGCAGATGGCTAAAAAAAAGCAATAAACTCTATTCACCCCTGATACCCATACTGTCCATAAAGTTTGGTTGAAATTGGATAAAAACTGTGGGAGGAGTAGCCTTTTGAAGGTCTTACTTAACATGGGAAATTTTGCAAAGTGCACTGAATGACCCTAAAGTGAACTGAAGGAATGAGACATAAAAAGTACCCTACATATGCAAAATATATGTGCTCCTGGTAGCAAAACGTCACAAATTTCTTAATTTTGCTGTCCAACCAACCATTTTCGAGTAAAAGGCCACTGTATGACAAATGCACTAAATGACCCCAAAATGACATTCAACACTACGATGTCAAAGGTACCTTGTATGTGTAGTGTAACAAAGTCACAATTTCAGATGTATATGCCGTTTTCCAATTTGTTTGTCCAGTTTAAAGAACACACTGCACGAAAATGTTACACCCAAGCTACATGCATGTTGATGCTGCACATGTACCACTATTTTCACTGTAAGAATATAGGTGAAAATAGAACTAAATAGGGTTCCCACGGTGATGGAAAATAAAGTCAGCATGGAAAGTCATGCAGAAGTCATTGATAGCTGTTCTTCTATATATAATTAAAGTCATGGAAAACGGTAAGAAGGGGAAAGAAGTCATGGAAAAATCATGGAATTCCCAACAAAACAATTTATAAATTTTAAGTTCTCGAATTTTCTGTATCCCATGGTTGTGGCAGATTTTCCATTCGAAATTGTGGCAATATCACCCATTATCTTGGGATCAGCTGATTTGTAATGTGCCATTACCATTTTGGTGAAGGAGTAAATTATGTGGCTTCGGGTTGGGGACTATGTACAGAGCAAATGGTAAGCCTGCTGTTCTTACTCTGAAATCTCCCCACCAAAGATTGAATCGACTAATTTAATGAGAACACAGCCAGCACACCTAAATGAGGACATATTGAAGTCTGGCGGGTAAAACAAGATCTAGACTAGATCTAGACTAGACTATATGCATGATTGTTGGACTGTGAATTTTCTTTTATCCCAAATGGAACTCATGTAACCCCTTTTATCCCAAATGGAACTCATGTAACCCAAGAAATACTGTTATATAAGTTTCAAATTTTATTAACCTCCAGTTTTTAATTAAAAGAAAGGGCAATGGCTGATCCAGAATTATAGAGCAGTCTTCCTAATAACCTAACACCTGTCCATAGCAAATTGCTGGAGCATAGATTTCAGCCACATGCTAGTATGGCACACATTGAGGGCAATATCTTGACGCCACTAAACCACGATTTTTGCAATGGTCACTCAGCTTGAAATTAGTTCTCATTACCATGGACAATATCATGGAAAACATGGGGAACGGATAACAGACAGATATCGTTTTACTGGATCTGGGCTTCTTGAAAGCAGACAAAGTCACACATGGCATCCACAAAGTCTCCTATACGGAAGCTTTACGCCTATGGGAAAATGGCCCACCTAGAACTGGATCCATACAGTCCTTCCTGTCTTTAAATTTGAAACCGACATATATGGGTAATCATGAGTGGAGACCTATCACTGTTGTCGGGCTTTCCCCAGTGAACGCTCTTTGAGCCCATTCTGTTCCTCGGCTATGCCATGTGAAAACGACCAACTTTGCTGTTGCGGTAGTAGTAGTAGTAGTAGTAGTAGTAGTAGTAGTAGTAGTAGTAGTAGTAGTAGTAGTAGTAGTAGTAGTAGTAGTAGTAATTTATTTTCAAACTGTATATGATGTATAACAATAACACTTCTTA
>JAAUYG010021483.1_pt1 | contig 10360 bp, 7 predicted proteins | sample 7278091 | NCBI WGS metagenome assembly JAAUYG01 (sample SAMN14350201, study PRJNA611818) | marine sediment metagenome | isolation source: surface marine sediment (0.6m) | place: French Polynesia: Moorea | collected 2018-08
AAATACCCTGATGACAAAGCCAAAGGCAGGAAGCTTTTGCCAACGTGATCAGAACAAAAAGCTCTCTTTGAGTTTTCAAACAATTGAATTTTTTGCGAAACATGACCGGTTTGAGTTGGAACGTGTCTCAGTTGTCGTCTGTGCGCTTTCATGACTCGACGCTGATCTGGAGTCGGGAAGGATTTCTGCACGCAAACACCCGCGGAATGTTTGCCAATAATCAATTGACGCGTCTGCTTCTACTTCTTCCAAATTGCATTGTTTTTAGGCCGAGCACGGCTGGAGTGAGGTGGCCAGGATGGCCTTCTGGAGTCATGTACGTGTCGTCGTCGTCGTCGTGCAGGACCCCGACCCCGGCCCGTCCCATGATAGGGGATGACGCTCGGTCTTTACGGTGACAAAGCGTAGGCCTACTTGTTACATTTTCCTGCACTTCTTCCAAATTGCAGGGTTTCTACATCTTCCTGTACGGTGTGAGCGTCGCCTTCCTGCTGTTCGTGTACGCGTTTCTGCTGCGGGCGAGAACGAGCACGCACCTGTGTCCGAAGCCGGACCAGTCCGGACCGAGCACGTCTCTGATACAGCGGACGCCGCGCCGGGCCGCGACCCACAGTCACTCGCACACCGGCAGCTTCTACCTGCGACTCGGCGCAGTCGGTGAGACCCGTTCTCTCATCTTTTGTCTGCGCTACTGAAAGCGTCGTTGTCATTATAGACCCTGAGACTGCCACCTCACTCCAGCATGTACAACCGTGCGTCCAAGACTCTTGACAAGTGGCCTTGTTTTTCTCACTTTTCTTCTGCCTTCCTTTCTTTCTTTCGATATTTCTTCCCTTTTCGGCCGCGCTTCTTTGCTGCAGATCGGCCTTTTTTTGAGTCACGTTACCATCGCCACATCATTGTAGTCGTTGGCATTTGTCGTGAATGGGACAATTCCCCTCCTCCACCCCCACCAGTAGGCAGCATTTTGTTCACGCACCCTCAGCATGGCTGCTCGGTTTCGGCGTTAATCATCACCCTTGTTTTCTTTCTTTCTTTCTTTTTACATTGCTAGCCCTTTCGGTGCTTGGCATTTTCTTTCCGTGTTTCCACTGTCTTGTTCAGTGGAAAACAGCTATTTTGTGAGAAGAGACCACCTCCACGGTGGCAGTTATTCTGTGTCTGCTGGGGCTGCAAGACTTGCTTCTACATCAGCATTGCCGTCACGCCGCCGTCTCCTGTAAAATTCATTGCAATGTCTCGCAGAGAGGTCCACTTAGCAGCGTAATTTAAACTTATGCATGCGCCGTTTTAATGGCTTTTTGTGTCAAATTCTTGAATCAGCTGCAAGGGAAACGCCACTGGCAGAAGAGTGGGGCCTAATGCTCGTCAAGTGTCTCAATGGCTGGAAAATCTCCTTTCAGATGTATTCTCCCTTTTTGCAGCAGACTTCCTCACTTGCTGTGCTTTTTCTTCGATGCTTTTTGGTTGAGACATTCACTCCCAAGTTTCCAGGACTTAAAGAGGTCTGAAGTGGAATTCGTAACTGTAAGTTCCGAAGGCAGAGAAAGACATCATCATTCCAGTCGTAGAGCTGGAGAAGTAATTGGGTAGAATCTGAAACAGGAGGAAAGACTGACAAGTGGTGTTGAAATGACTTTTTGCCTCCACCAACACTCAAAGTATACATGTATGTTTGTCAGAGTTAGGGGGAGAAGTATTGATGAAGGGCTTAAGTTACTGCCAGAGATTGCAGTCGCTTAACACAAAGTTTGAGGGCCGCAAGACAGTGAAATCACACATAAGGGAATTGTCTGCTGCAGGAAAGGCGATAGCATCTCATGCCAAATCCTTTAATTAGCGAAGTAAATCCTCCAGTAACAGCTATGTTTTCCTGCTTTTCGTTCCCGCACAGCTGAATAATTTTCACAGACTTTTTGCTTTCCTGTCAACACAAAAGATTCATTTGCTGGAATCTGCATGAATGAAATGTGTATTGGTTTCCTCGTGGTCAAAAAAATCAAGCCATTTTTTTTGTGGGGGGGGGCAGTCCGAGTTTGCTATCTCCAAAGCACAGGAAACTCAGGACCGGTGTCAGTGGATCGATTGACTTCCCTCCAATTTGCAGAGGGTGGTACAAACGACCCAAAGGTCAGATGGCTCCCCAACACACTGCATCGGGGGTGACAAGTAAGAGGAGGGGGTGACATTTCCCCATGAGGGGGGGTAACATCTTGTCTGGTGATGGGGGCAGGCGACGAGCAGGGGGACGGGGGTAAGCATGAGCAAAGGTCTCATCAAGCTTGAACCATGGTCTGCTCCAACATTTACACCTAGGCAGCGAAGAAACAATTCTGTAGCTTGAAGCTTTGTGCTTGTCCTCTTTTTTTCGAAAGGAAATGGAAGACATGTGTTCGGGAAAATTCTGCAGGAAAACGCTCTTGAGCTTCCATCACAGTCGTTTCCGTTTCTCTCCATACAAAATTCCCCTGCAAAAAGTCGTCTTTGCACAAAGGACAGAATAGAACCCAGCAGGAAATTGCAAGAATAAGTTTTTCACACCAAACCAGAAAAAAATGCGTTCAGCACACCAAATGGAGATTCCCTGCCGAACAAAAACATGCAAAACATCTTTCTCCCTCCCGAACTCATGCGTCAATACCATTTACAGTGCGGTCTCAACAGCTCTTCAGTCAGCCGGGTAAAACGTCCATACTGCCCCGTGTTTAGTTTCCGCAGATTACTTTGCAAAGTAAACTTGTTCTCACGCGGGCTATTAAAAAAAAATCTCTGTGGTGCGTACATAGCTACGTCCAAAAATAGAAGCCATCGTCGTCCCCTGATGTGCAGTAAAATGCTGAGCGCCTAATAACATTTTGTCTCGTGCTCGCTGCCACTTGCAGTGCAGAACGCGAAGGTATTAATGCGTTGGGTGTGCTCAGACAAACAAGCTCTCTCATCTCATCAACTCAAGTCCATAATAGACTTGAAGATGGCAAACGCCCCGCTGTAATGTCTCGGCAATAGCAGGCTGGAGGTGCCCTTGGCATGAAGTTTCTCCTGAACCAGAATGACTCTTGCCTGCAGGGACCTAATAAGGAGATGACAACACAAGGCCAATGGAAACCAAACAGGGGCGAGGTTATGTGAACAAGCAAAGGCAAATGGTCTTGAACGGGCATTGCACTGATTTCTCACATGTTTGCTCCTTCCCTCCCTGCTTGTCTCTCTTTTTCAAACTGTCTGTCTCTCCTCGCTCTCTCTCTCTCTCTCACACACACACACACATTCTCTCATTGACAGGCTCATTCTGTCATTCACAGGGTTCACTTTTCGCTCACTCTCGAACCTATCTCACTTTCACCTGTCCTCATGCGTTGATCAGATGTTATATTAACACACACCGGCGTCATAACATGGTTTCTGTCGTCTCATTTTAGGTTTCGGGATCGGAGCGCTCATTCACGAAGGCCTCATGTTTGGAGAGCTGTTCGAAGCGGAGTTTACCTCTCCGTGCAGAAATATGCTGCGAGCCATACAACCCATCATCCACCTCGCGTTTACTTTCATTCAGCTCTACTTCATTTTCCTCAATTCCAAGGTAGGCGTTTTCTGACGAAGGCCATTTTCCCTGCTTTTCATGCAGTTAAATTATGATTTCATCCCCGTTTCTTTCTTTAGTTCAAAAAAATTCCTTTAAGGAGACTATTCTTGATGCATGTGTAATGGCTGCGTTTTCTTTCTTTACGGTGTATCGCGTCAATTCTTGTACATGTAAGAAGGCTTACACAGCTGCGTGTTTCCAGGGAAAAGCTGTTTTAGTCGTATCCTAATGCGTAGGTGTCCATATCTGCTGCTCTGTCATTGACACAATCGAAAACAAGCTGTGTCAGAGCATTTGCTTCAATGTCGTCTTTTTCCCCTAGACTCGATAATGAATCGTTGACATTAGCACCCACGTGAAGAATAACAACAACAACAGCAGGAACATTTGATCTGTCAAAATAGATACCGGCAAATGTTGTTATCTCCTGTTGCGGGGGAGCTTTATGGCGATTCTTGCAGCTGTTTGTACTTTTGGTTGGGTGAACAATGAACTACAGGTTGAAGGTGCTGCGACGTTTGACAGTAAATTCCTGCTGTGTCGTGCTGGGAAACACCGCCTGCAACAAAAATGTACTGGTGCAAGAATTGAATTTGTTGCTGCCAAATAGACGAACAAAAGTTTGAATTGATTTGCTGGCACTTGACAAAATGAAATGTTGTGTTGTTCTGTTTACTGGCGCTTCCAACAAAGACACCAGTGCAAATCACAGCAGAACTGAATTTGTTGCCACAGGTACCAAACACACAAACAAGCGTTTGAATTGATTTGGTAGCACTTCATAAAATACAATGTAGAATGCCTGTGTCTGCTGTGTCCGAGTGCCTGCAATGAAATTTCACCGATACAAACCATGGAAAAATTGAATCTGTTGCTGTCAAATGTGTAGGAGAAAAGCCCAAATTGACGCTTCACAAATGGAATGTTGCGTCGTTGCTGCAAGTTGTGGATGTTCTTTTTCTTGTTGCTACCAAAACTATCAATTCCAAAAAAAAAAAAGGTTAGGTCATTTGTGGCACTTGGGCAAATGGAACCCTGTGTCGTAATGTCTGTGCACCATCGCCTGCAGCAAAATACTGTTTTGTACCAGTGCAGTTTGTGCACAAATTGAATTTGTTTCAACCAAATACAAAAGCAAACGTTTGAAATTGATTTGCGGCACTTCACAAAATGGAAGACGCCGGTGTGCGATGACGACTGTTGCGCCGTGTCGGCGTGATTTTAATCTGATGCATTGCAAGTGGGTGATTAAACAAAGTAATGCATTAATCTGTCAGAATATGAAGTCGACGTGAAGTGCCTGCCGTTATTGTTGACCCAACAAAATCCTGTTTGAGGCGCGCGAATTTATTCATTGCCCTGTGAAGCTGAGGAACCAAATTCTATTCCTCAGCATGGTTGATTGTAATCTGTTCAAAAAGCAAATGACAACGAAAAATGACTGATTTGACACAGCTGATGGCAGTTTTTCCCAACCAAAGATCTTTTCAGGTGGCGTGATTTTTAGGCCGCGCGCTGCTGAATGCTGAGTGCCGTCGTTAACACAACTGCTGCTGTTGTTGTTGTTGTTGTCGTCGTCGTGGACAGCACCACACGCCCTTCCCTCCCAAACTCGAGCATGGATTGCAATAGCCACGCAGCCTCGACGCTGGTACAGCGCCCTTGTTTACCTTGGCCTTTTTCTTCGTGTTGCAGATGTGCGTCCACCGTTATCGTGTGTTTGCGCGCTTTGGACTTACGCACATGATGGCAGCGAATATTTGCGTGTGGTTGCGAACCGTGATCACAGAGACGTTACGGGACGTACAACTGCACGAGAGGATGCGGAATTCTACGTTGAATCTCACGACGCATGTTCTGCCCTTCTCCGGTGGGACGACCAGGTCTCACCTGAGCACCACTACGACAACGACAACTACACCCAGCACCTCCGCACCCAGGGTTCACCACTACGTTGTCAGCGCGGAATCGAACGAAACAGGTACGTGTCTCCACTTCAGGAAACGCAAAACACATGACAGGTAGACGGGCCACAGGTTTCCATTAAGAAGCTGTCTTTTTTTTCATTCAACAACAAAATTAGCCCAAACTTTCGGTGCTTGTTCAATTCGGCGTCAAATTCAGTTTTCCGCTGCCGGGCGAAAATTGAATTGATTCAACATTGCAAAGCTTTTTTAAATTGTCTAACCCGAAAAAAGAGACAATAAAACACATTTTACTGTTCATTATGAGCGGCATTTTGCCCGGAATTACACATCAATGATAAATCGCTTTTTGTCTGGCAGCAGAATCACCTCTGGAACAAACGGATTTGCCTCGGGAGTTTGACAGCCACAATGGGCATTGATCTGATAGATTATTTGTCCGCAGAAGTGTCTCGCAGCTAATGATAACCTGGAGAGATTAGTGCGATGACAGCCCCGTATAAATTATGTAATTTGATAACTGCAGTGCTGGGGTCGTTTTTTCTCCGGAGACATTGGCTTTGTGCCTGGGCCATTAAAATAATTCCCATTGCAATTGCAAAGCAAATCCAGCTAATCGGATTTTTTTCAAGCGTAAGGAGCCTGCCAGCTTGCTGCTCCAGGAGTGCCATTGCTTGACAACTAAAACCGCCGGCAGATGAAATGACTTTACTGTAATGGCAATCAATCGAGTGAAAAAAAGGTCCGATCGATGCGAACGTCTGTCGCGAGGTGCTCCTCAAAAGTCAACAGAAACAATTCTTGGATCACCCATGTCTGTTGAAATCTGCGGAAACAGCGAAATATTTCCAAGGAAAAAAAAATCTGGCTCCTGCCAACTGAGTGCCAGCTTGGCTTACACTTTGGCAAGAAAGATATCATCTTCCCAACGCTGCTTCGAAGCGATGGCAACAAGACCCTCGGGAAGAAAGTTTGATCAGAATAAAAGTTGGTCGGTTCTTAGCTGGTGTCGTTTTTGTGATTTCGTGAGCCAGGATAGAATGAGAAATGTCAAATCGGGTGGGGGTTGTTTGGCGCATTGGTTCTGTCTGCTGCACCCTCTTTTGACCCATTTTCAAAGGCAGCTGTTGAAAAGCCATCCCTCAATACGAATGGCAGTTCGTGCGTGCAGAGTACGCAATTCAATTAAGTTAACAGCAAAGCAATTTTACTGTTATCTTTGACGATGGTTCCAGGAGGCAAAACACTACCTTTACCGTACTGACTTGGGTCTGTTTTATCGCTGTGCACAATGTCGAGCTGGGGATTGGAGGATTTCGCGGAAAGGCTGGGAAAGAGTAGGTAGGGGTCAGACTGCATTAAACCCTGGCCGAGAGAATCCGAAGAAAATACTCATGTCGAGCCAACACAAGGGAAACTGAAATGCTGGAAAACTGCAGTTGAAATTTGAGTGCTGCCGCGCAATCAATTTCCTCTCCATTTTCATCAGATCGAAGAAAAACTTTCTAAGATGCAAGCCGAATTCACTTTGAGATAAAATTTCGTTCTTCAGTAAAAAGCTGCCAAAACTATAAATGTTTAAAGAAGCTGTTTCAATGATTATTAAGTGCCATTTTTACGTTCCATTGAAGACGTGATGAAAGCAATTTCTATTTTCAGACAACTTCACCCTCACGTTATTGGAAACGACACAGCCTGTAGACTGCAGTCGAAACCATGAGATTATGAGCAACGTCGTCGAGGCAGCTAGTCCGTATTTGTATCCCTGTGTAGTTCAATACAGCCTAATTGCCACAGGTAAGCTGCAGACATCAAAAGCGCTGCAGACATCAAAAGCGCTGCAGCCTTTTGAATCTGACACAGTGAATCTTTTTCTTGTGAAAAAAGAGAAAAAAATTATAAAGCACCTTGGATCTACTCTGCTTGAAATGACTGCTTGTCTCACCATTTTTTGTTTTGTTGCTTTTCCCCCTTTCTTGTTGAGTGAAACACCTTTCAGCTGTTTTTGCTGCTTTCCGTTCTAGTTTTGGTCTTTTGTGAATTCCCAAAGAAAACATTGAATTATTTTGGATTCTTTCCTGCTATTTTTGGCTCTTTTGTTCCCAACCCTACTCAAACCCAATTACCTTTCCACCTATTTTTTCTGCCAATGTCATCAGAAGACTGGCAGTGAATAAGAAATGCTTTTTGCAATTTCTGTTTCCAGAAACATCCTTTTGTGAACGACCTGTTTTCCTCTCTTGCAGGAATTCTTTTCATCATGTGGAGGAACATTGGGCTGCCACATAGAAAACACAGGTCCAGTGAATCCAGTTCTGAGAAATCAAAACGTCGAGTAGACTGTTCAGGAGCCAACAGAGGACTCTTCTTTGGAATATTCGTACTTGTGGGAGCCATCATCAGTATGATTGTCTTCTTTGTCCTGGTGAAAAAGCCCCAGTATGTGCGGTCGGCAGTGATGGTGGTGCATTTCAATGAGATAGGCATCTACTGCTTGACAATGATAGCCATCATCGTGGCTGCGTACAAGATGCGGGATATGCGCTTTCACAAGGACAGGGACAATACACTGGACGAAGTCCTGCACGCCGTGTCCCTGATTGGACAATACGGATTCTGCGTGTTCTGTATCCTCGCCGGCCGCTACAACACGAACACTTACGGCGGGTCTCTAGTCATGGCGACCAGTGTGTTACTCATGCTGCAGGCCACATTCCAGACAGTATTCATTCTCCAGGCGTTGCGTCGCTCCGCGGCCAGGCAGTTCCACGAGACCAAGAAGCCAGGCCGGGAGTACATCACTTTCCTCCTCGTCTCCAACGTCGCCCTATGGGGCATCAACACGTTTCAGGTGCTAAGGACAGACTCGAACCCCGTGACGCTCAGGTTCTACAGCATTCTGCCCTGGAGCGTAGTGACTCACGTCTCCACGCCCCTGGCCATTTTCTATCGTTTCCACTCGACGGTCTGCCTGGCCAACATCTGGAAGAACGCTTACAAGTCACACAAGTTACACTGAGGATCTTTGATACTTTCCCTGAGCGTCACTCTGAAGTGGCGTCGGACCCTTTGTTAAGAAGTGCGTAGGGAACATACGCAACGGGGTATGAGTGCGACTGATTCGCCTGTGGCATCAATGATGAATAGGAACCAGGAAGCAAAAACAAAGCGCACTGCAAAACGCCAGTGTGAACGCAGTCCACGCAGCCAAAACATGTAACGTAAAGCATGTATCGTAACCTTGCGTTCTGATGGTGCATGATTCCGCTGCTCTTATTCCAGTGAAACTTGAGTCCAAGTCTGTTAACTTCCAGCGTGATGGCCTATTCACACCGGCTACGAATTGGCATCGTCCCGAATTAAGCAACGAATTGCTGCCGAAACAAGGCTCTAAATTCGGGATGAATTCCGATTCGTCGCCGGTGTGAATTTGCCTTGAGACACTGCCTGAACAGAAATTTGAGTTGCGTTAGACGCTGAACTGTCTGGTGTTCTTCGTTTGAGTGAGGGAAGTTTGGACCTTGAGGCTGATGACAAAGTACGGCAAAATCGCCAATTGGCAACGTTACAAAGGGGTTGTGTAGTTTCGTTATCAACGGAACCATAGCAACAGTAATTCTACAGGGCCGCATCACTTGATGAGACGTGTGCGTGACAAGCTTCTCAGGCTTGGGGTGAAACAATGGAAGTCATTTTGGACTTGTTGACCATCAGTGGCAGTAACGTGCCGTCAAGCCGAGCTGGACAGAAAAGAAAATCGCGTGAAATCAAGGGCATTGCTCTGAAATCCCGAGGCAAGTCTGGGGTAATTAATTATGAATGGCAGAAGTCAGAAAGGTTGCGCGGCTGTCTGTGCTCTTTTCAATCTACTGTTCCAAGTCCTTGCATTGTTGTTGTATGTCAATATCGTGATTACAATGTAAATTATGCAACACTCTGATAATCTAAAGATGAATACTTCATGATCTTAGTCTGTTTGCATTGATTCCCGTTTGTGACAAAGACTGAGGTCCCTGTAGCGTTTTTATCCCAAGGCAAAAAAGGCTGGCGCTGCGAAGAACTCGCAGCAGATGCATTGTATCTGCAATGCGTTCTTGCAGCCTCCCACCATGCCCCACGTGCAAGTCTTTGCGTCGCTGAATTGACACTTTTTTGTTGTTGATTTCGAGCAGAAATTTCATCCATTACAAAGAGCAGTTGAGGCAAAACTTTTGCACAAAGGTCTAGATGGCACCCTTTTGAAAAAAACTTGACATTCAAGTTGAGAGCTTGGAGCTGTTTTGTTCTGACTTCTTTCCTCTTTCCTTTCCACATCTATAATCTACAGTTGATATGATTCCGTTTAATTGTTGCGTGGTTCCAGTGATTTCTAGTCTTGCCATAAAGTGGTGGTTGTGTGTGTGCGTTGAGAGAATTTGCATTCTGGCCGTGAGCACAAACACAAGTGAGTGTAGCAATCATGTGCAAAAAATTCCAGGTTCAATATTTTTGCGAATTGTGAACGTGAAGAATCCGTAATGATTTGCAATGTAAAGTCAAGTTTTGTATTGTTCATTTGATAAAATCCATGCTGCAAGAACAGTTGTTGCAAAAAAACATTGAAAATGATTCGTTGTTATTCAATGCCAATGGAGATATGAGTTTGGAGAGTCTCTTGATTGCGCTTCGCTGCAAGTTCAAAACTCCGCAAAGAAAGCTTAGTCCGTGATTTTGGCTTCACCCTGAGATGGGTGGGTGGGGGGAGGGGGTTCAGTAAAATTGGCTTTATTGGAGCACGCTCGTGGAGCGGGGATGTCTTAGTGTCACTCCAGCCCATTTGGTTGCAGTTTTTGTAGCCCTATTACATGGGTGA
>JAAUYG010022952.1_pt1 | contig 10360 bp, 6 predicted proteins | sample 7278091 | NCBI WGS metagenome assembly JAAUYG01 (sample SAMN14350201, study PRJNA611818) | marine sediment metagenome | isolation source: surface marine sediment (0.6m) | place: French Polynesia: Moorea | collected 2018-08
AAACATTCATCCTTGCAGGTCTGTGAGCAAAAATAGGCTATAACAATAACATGTAACCATAATGCACCTCTGTTCTTACGTTGCTTGTGCTGCGCAACACTTGTAATACGAAAAAAACACGGGTGCATGCACTATTAGGGTCAAAAAAATGGAAATATTTCAAACCAAGTGAATCACTTGTAAGGAATACCATAAATATAATATCTTAAAAATTCCTTCATTGTAGTTATCGATGACTGCCAGCCCATGTCTGTAGCAAAATCTTCTTGATAAAACAAAATAATATACCAATATATTTATCGATCAGTACATCACTAGTGCCAAACCCTATTTATTATTGAGTTGTTTCATTTTAACATGTTTAATACTAGTACATGTACTTAGTATGTGTAATTTGGAATGGCAGCCATTGCAGTCACCAAGTGTCACCTCTGTACTAGCTAGCATTGTGTTGGCAGTATCGATTCCCCGAACTGATTGAAGCAGGCGGGGCAGTCATCTTGTCCCCAGTTCCCAGGAGAGACTACGTCTGGGCAAACATACCACAGGGCTCACTGCCACTTATTCCTTCATGGACGCTTCATTGATTGCTCCATAACTCCTTCCACTTTTCACTTTAAATATTTTGCTTCCCGTACAAAGATACGTTACTCACAATTGGGCTCAAAATAACATGAAATTAAGAAATTTCTATGTGATATTTCCTGCAGTAATTGCACATAATCTTCAAAATGGAAGAAAAATTGGCAGTGAACTGTGACCACTCAGCAAGATGAGGCCATTGAGCATTGTTGGTCTTGCTTTTGTGACAATTTCTGGTTTTTAATATGGGGTTAAAAAGTTATGGCATTGTGTCCATGTTGATTGGTTGATCTTTGACACACAATCCCTGTAGTTTTCAACTGCAGCTTTTCTTGAAATGCAGTGATAAATGCACTGACCTGACAGAAATCTATAACTTCTCCATCCATTGCCATCCAGTAACTCATTTCTTGTTTTGTGCACTTCTGACCTGATCGATTGTGCTGGGAAAGCCATTCGACTCCCAATTGGAAACTTCTCCGGGCAATCTGCTAATGGTACTTATTTTATCCCAGAATGTTCTGCCATCACTTGGACCCAATTGGGTTTCTATCATTCTACGCAAAGCCTATCAGTCCGTGTGTTAGGTGGCACCAGATTTAGGGTTAGTGTTGCTTCTCAATTCGGTAGCTCAGCCTTCACACTCTCCCAGGAACACTAGCCTACGGCCAGGTGGAGATTGGCTGCCCTTTTTGTCACCAAGTTGATTTGTGACATGGGTTTGTCAACTGCCATTTGGGGGTCCTGCCCATAGTTGTTGAAGTTCATACAGAGATAAGGAATAGCAGCTGCCTGCCAGTACCAGAGTGTTACTGGTAAACTTAGATAAATTTGGACCATTTTGATCCCCCCTCCCCCCCCCCCCCCCAAAAAAGGCCTGTGCTACATTCATTCGATTCCATAAGTGCAACATGCCTTTAGAAAAATTTAATTTGTTTACCGTGATTACTTAGGCAAAAACATGTTTCTAATTGAGTGCTCCTGTGGGCAGAAACTACACTGTGTGGTAGCCATGTAACCACCCAGTATATACATACGCATACATTGTAGTTTGCTCAGTTTTATTGACTTCATTCTGTTGATAGGTGAGTTCAGTTCTTATGCACTGTGCAGCCAGTCTGCAGACATGTCCTGGAACTACTAATATTCTACATGTTCTACGATCTACAGGACTTAGCCTCAACTCTGAAGGATTGTAATATCATACCCGATGTCAACAAAAGACAACATGCTAGTATATTAGTGATTTGCAGGATTCAGCTTCTTTCAGCATTACAAGTTGCCAGTTTTGTATGTATGTAGAAATAAAGCATACACGTGTGTATTGCATATACAAGATTTGAAATTCCTCACTCATTCCTGTGTACTAATGCGTGTAGAACACTTGTTTTTTTTTTTGCAGCTGCCCGAAATAGTACTTGATGTAGGGCTCCATCCAAGAGGCCTCTTGTTTTCGTATCTACATAACTATTGAGAATTCAATAGCATAATCCTCAGTCTTGGTGCTGCAGTAAATAGCATCAGCAGATTGCCAGATTCTGATGGGGCAGAACCCTTTCCAGCTTTATATTAAGCTGAGAAGACGCCCAATGGGTGAATGGGAAGAAAATCAATAGCGATAGGAAATATGCGCTGGACCTGGGGTAACTAGGTACCCTGCATGTCATCCTAAAGATGTCTTGACCTTTTCCTGTTGGCAGGAACTGCCACCAGGGGGAGCTATGGCAAACTGGCACGCTTGATTCATTCCGTAGATCCACTTTGTCACCCCACACGGGTAAATTATGTAACAGTAAAGCCGTGAGCTGGCATATCTGTCCTCAGATAGCCATGTGCTTCCATCGTTATTGTTTGGGCTAGGATCAGAAATTGACAGCTTGTTTTCCTGTGATCCTGGGTGCGGGTGGCTACAGCTGTGCTTGTGGCCATTATGTCTGACACGGGCAGCTCTCATGATTTGACACAGACAAGCAATTCCACGCTGACACTCACAGTGACGCTGTCTCGTGGTAGTGGGGATGGTCGACACTCGACAGCAACCTCCCTCCCCAGTCCCTGCAAATTTGGGCGGAATCTGCATCATTTTGCCCTCATTGCTGGGTTGTGTGTGACACCGCATGCTGGATAATGCCAAGGGATGGTGTATTACTATAGTCATGCTATACCGATGTGTCAGCCGTGGGTGGTTTGGTTTGGCCGTGTACAATGGCGTGAGCTTAACAGTTATTCCCATTGTGGGTACTGGTTCTGCCAAAGGGAGCATTATTGCAGGATCAATTTGGTTAAAAGTTACATTTGGAAAATAATAATGCAGGGCACAGTAATGTAAAATAATAGGGAGTATTTGGCGCCACAAATTCACAGTATGAATAATCGTTTTCATTCAGAAGCCAAAACAACTTTGGTCACATGACTACCTTTTCGCCAATCATATGTGACAAATAAAAGCTCTGCCAATCGTGAGATGCCCCTGTTTTCGCGCTTTTACCCTTCTTTCGGGTATCTTCGGAAAATTTTCCCGCCAAGGGGTTTAAAATACTCCCTATTGAGCTCATAGAAACTTGAAAAGCAAAAGTTTTATGTTGGGATATTTTTTTGTCGTCTGCTTGCTTTGCCTGGGCCTATGTGAAAGTCTTGAATTCATGTAACATGTAATGTGTGCCATTTAAAAATGTAAGGAAGGTATCAAGTTTGGCATGGCTTGCAGACTCTGCAGACATGATGCCCATAGGTTTCTTCATTATCACCAAATGGGTATAAACTTTGTGAACATTTGGCTTAGGATGTGCAGGCTAATAGATAAGATTAGCGGCACAAAGTTTACTTGCAGTAATTGTTAATGCTGAGGCATTCTCCTTGTCTTAAAAAATCCAGAAGGCTTCTCTGATCCTGTGTTACACTCCTCCAGAATGGAGAACAAGGATTCCTGGGGTTCCATTAATCCATGTGAGCGGTGCTGAATGAAAGACAAGATAGCTGCAACTGACGTCAAACTTGTGCGCAGACATTCGGAGTCAATTTGTTCTGGTGGTGAAAAGTTAACACCCAGCCCCTGGCAGATCTGCAGCACCTGCTGGCCACTGGCCTCAGCTGTGTAGGCACTGCTAGGACTCTTCTTGTACATATACATGTTATGAGTATGATATGAATCAGAAGCTGTTCCTTTTTTTTGTCAGAAATATTCTACAATGTTCTAAGCATTTTAGTTCTGTTTGGTTTCAAATAAAAGTATGTACGTTTAGCATAGAACCATACATGTACCTGGTGGGTCATGTAATATAGTAATTTGTATGTACATCATCATGTAAATCATAATAATTCAACCATAAAGTTTAATCAGTCATTTATTTGTAATATGTAATTATTGTACAATGGTAAAATTAACTCCAGCAATTAATAATAAATAAAGTAGGCAAGAACATATCAATAGCTAAGCTGCAATTGGCATGTCAGCAATGGTCAAGTACATTTGTATATGCCTATCTCGTAAAAGCAGCTCAGTTGAAAAGTTTTCGACTCTCACAGGGAACCTGGGATTAATTCTGATTCATAGTGAAATAGTTTTAATTAATGCGTTTTAGTATACTGCATTTCAAGTAAACCTGTCAACCCTGTAAGGTACTACTGTATTCGGGCCGTTGTGAATGATACATAGCCTGTGTGCCTCTTCCTTGATCAAGGTCATTTGTATGTGACCGTGGCTACTATGCCCTTCAAGAGACAAATCGTTGCATCTTATCTCTTACTACCCAAACGGGTGGCTTGCCTCCTGACATCTAGACGAGTGCCAGTGAGAGTGTGCCAGTTCTAGCCTCGCATTAATGGACTTTGAAACCTATCGATAGCTTTCCTTGACATCTGCAGAATTTCTACCAATTTCTGCCAATCAATTCTCTTGGGGAGCCTTCCCGGGATAGGCAGTCTGGGAACCTTTTTTTTTTCTCAATCTGGTATTCTTGCTGTTTCTGGGGTGTTTCGCATGCTGGAGAAATATGTACTGAGCAAATGTTTTTGAGATGTCCATGTGTGTGTCTTGGTGGTATCAGTGGACAGGTTTGAGAGTAGTTGAGACTGTCAGCACTCTAATTGCAACATCAGAATGGATGGATAATTTGGTCTCTACTGCCTTTGCATGTCTGGCCAGTGGCCCCTCATATATGTCTGACTCCCTACAAATATTGATGATTTACTATAACACAGTAAGCTACCAGGAAGCATCCCAGCAGTAGTGTCCATTTGTGTCAAAAATTGCAATTATCGCATTTGCCTGTTTTACATGTTGTATGTGTGTCAGTGTGACAAGTTTTTTTTCTGTGTATATAATCCATTAAGTGATATACAGTTTGTAGGCATAGTAGTTGAACATTGTCTCCCAGCCTTTCAACAATACATGTACATGTATATCATACAGTAGAAACTGCCTTGAAGGACCAGCTCCATTGGCCATAAAAATATGGTCTCTCAAGGCAGGTGGTCTTTGGTGATAGGCTCACTTGCATTGAAATATGGGACCTTCTGACAGGACTTTGTAGTCCTGGAAGACATGTGGTTTTACATGGCAGTGGTCCCTCAATAGAGGCTTCACTGACATCAGTGGTACATCATGTACATTGTAGGTAGGGTCAGCTTTAGGGAGTGTTAGGGTGGTAACACTACTTCCCTTCCATCTCGCCCACGTTTTCTTGTAGTCTTCCCCATCGACAATCAATCTTCATTAATGATTTATAGTGCAAATTTGATAGTCTGGGTGAATCATGTTATATCGTCTAGGGTCAATTTCCTTCCACAGGACGAGGCAGAGGCACTACCTAATATAGTGGAACTTGTCTTGAGAGACCACTGCCATGAGAATCACCTGTCTTGACAGACCACAAAATTTTGGCAGAAGAACCTATATTCCAATATAAGTGAACCTGTCACCAGAGACCACCTGTCTTGACAGACTACTTCTTTGTGGCCAGTTGGGTGGTCTTTCAAGACAGGTTCTACTGTATATAAATACGTGTTGTTTTTTTTTGCTTGATCTTGCAGTTTGAGGACATTCTAGTTAATTGGTTTCATTTTCCAGTTTTGTTCCATTGAAGAAGTATTCTAAGACAAGTTCCATTTTCGATCATCATGATGATAAGTTGAGAATGATAAGGACATCCTTGCATATTTGCTAACAAACTTTAAATACCATTTATTGGATATAGATAGATATATAATTTATTTTTCACCTTCATGTATATATGCATACATACACAAACGTCAAAGGTTTTACGTAATACGCATAAATATGACTGTGGTCCAGAAAGCCCTGGGGCTATCTAGCTGGACACTAAAGAAACAAACAAAAACAAAAATAATATATATATATATATATATATATACCGTATATGCCCTAATAGAAGCGTGGTGTGCGAGTCCAAGGGCTTGGGTGTGCATCTATTAATTTTGATGTTTTATCAGGCATTTGGTGTGAATTTGATGTGATGTGTTTTTTGCTGCAGGGGCGTGCATGCGCTTGTGTAAGGATATTCGGTATAGTGATTACTTGCTGTCTTCAATACTAGTCTCATTTTTTTGGCTTAATCAAGTTAATGGCATCAATTTATCAACATTCCCCTTATATGGAAAGGCCTTACGGGAAGACACAAACAAGGCTGGAAAAAAGTTATAATGAAGTAACTTGGGCTGGCATATTTTTTGGCCATATTGTTATATGATATGAATTTATAAGCTGATCAATAGATCTAGAGACATTGGAGTAATGAACTTTAGGTAATCTGAGAATCTTTTGCTAGTAGTATTAGCAAGCAAATTGTATCATGTCAGTCTGTAACCAGGTTTCACCATATATAACTATATAGTATTAGCGTAGACCGAGCACTAGGCCTTGGACTCTCCCCATGAATGTTTAATCATGCGCTGTGGATAGTGCTTCAGGGGAGCATGAAGGAAATGGGGCTCGGATATTGTTAGGGAACCTCTGCTAGGCTTGGCAGACCTAGGTGTGTGACGTACCTAGAATTTAATGGAACTTTGACCCAGCTGTCTCTAACAAAAGAGCCTCTCAAAATTGCAGGGATTGTTCATTTTGCTTGAAATGCTATTTCTGCTCTGGTGGTATAGGGCAAATTACCATATATACTACCATCAGATAGATTTTTTGAGTGAATGTTTTTTGGGAGTGAATCAGATAAATTGTTTAGGTGATGACAGATGTACTTGTGTGATACACATTTGTTGGATGGATGGATGTACTTTATTTCCCAAAGTCACTTTGGAGATTAACAAAAAGTAATGTAAAAGGAAAAAGAGTAACAGAGTAACAGAAATCAAGATACAGAAAACAAAATATCAAACAAGCAAACTTCATATCATAACCAAGTTAGGACATACCTAATCATTCCTAACCTTACAACACGGCCCTCTGTATTCCTGATCATTCCTAACCTAATAATACTTTGAAGGAAACTTGAGCAAGGTTTCAGCTTCATTGTACAATGTATAAATTCCTGGATGTGTTTATGGTAATATTTCTAACCGGCCTTTTACTGTACGTGTCCATATATCTGTGCAGCAACAGTCAACTTACAAACTTAATCAGTGTTAAAATCATGTAGATATTGACAAATTTGCAAAATGGCTGGTAATAGTCTTATCAATGATGCATTGGTCTACTTACAAAGGTCATTGTACCAACTGGTTATGTTAATTCATCGGAGATGTACATAGTAATCTGTGTCCTGACAAACTTTGCCTAAATTGATGTCTGAGTTCAATGTCCTTATTATGCTGATACATTAGCCGTATCCCATCTTAGACCTGATTATCAAGCATAAATCAGTCTTAATCCTGTGAGGTGTTTCCTGCATCTTCAAGTATTGATCTAGTAATTGATTCTGAGGAACTAGAGCACCTAACAATACACCTACGCCAAGCCAGTTTGTCCCTACAAGCCATTACCATGTATTATGCAGAGCTTGAACGTTGCTATCGTCTCATCTTGGTAGCGTAGCAGGCTTTGCCTTGTGGCATGGGACCGCTGAAGGCAAGGCATGATATTAATATTTATCGTTACTGATATATGGTGATAAATATTTAAGCTGAAAGATCCCCCACCCCACCCCTCCCCCCCACCCCCACACACACCCCAGTGTGGTGGCACCCAATGTGTATGTTTAGGGATGCAGATCCTGGTAACACGACAACTGGGTATTTTCTAGCTGAAAATATCATTCGACCCATTAACAGATTAAGTGTGCATTGCCTAAAATTCTAAATTGTTCATTTAGGAGAAAGAAAGTTTTCAGTTGAATGTTTCTTGTAGTTTTAAGCCTGACATTACCACCTAACGGCTGGAACACAGCTGAAAGGCCAACAGAAACTGTTTGAAGGTAGTAGCGTATGCCAGGTGTAAAATATACAAAATTGGTGTAGTATGTATGTGTAACTACTGAGTCTCAGCCTCAGGAATGGAATATTAAGCATTATAGTATGCCTTCTAGAGGCTTCTATTTTATACCTTCTACTTAGTGTTTTCATTAGAAAATTGTGTCATGGCCATTTAAATGTTGCCATTTATAGTTTGAATGCTCATGGATAGAGAATAATAAAGGTTGCAAGCATATCTTGTGGTAAAAAATTCAACTTTAGCAGGGAATTTGAGGTATTAATAAAGGATATTAGTAGATTTCCCTGTCTGGAGTAGTGAGGGGCCTAGTATTTGGTTTATCTACATGACCAATGGCTGTCCGGTTTCCATGACTCCTTGAGAGTAAGGTCTCCACCTCGGCCAGAGGAAGGACTGTCCTGAAGGGCCCTTTAGTCCCACCACCAACCCCCTGGATCTAGATACAATTAATAACATTACGGTGGATTAATGCTGCCCAGCCATTGATCTGCCGCCCGCCCTAGATCAATAACTGTTTATGCTTCCTCTCTTTGTCGCCACTCACGCAGTACCACGCCTTCACTTTGTGAGACCTTCATTGGGTGCAGACTTCCTCTAACTTCTACCTGTTTGGGGGAGCGGGCAGATATTGATAAAAGGGGACTGGTGTTGCCTGCAGGATGAATAAACCTAAAGAGGCCTCTCTGTGTAGTAACTGGAAGCTGTACTAGTAATGGCTCTGATCATATTTCGCATATATTTACAACAGGTACAATGTGTGTACAGTATGGATTGTATATATTTTAACCCACTCATTTAACCAAATAGCGATGATATGGTCCGGTCCTATGACATAGGGGACTAAAATAGAGGTTCAGGAACATACCATCCAGATTCTATAATGACGATATTACCAGTAAATGTCTTGCATGTTTAATTAGGGTTGCTTTTTATAGGAGACAAATGTAGGACTTTAGATGTTCATCAAAGTACAGCAAAAACATAATATCAATACATATTAAAAAGTAGTACTTTTTATGGCATGATGGCATATGTCATTGAAAGCCTCGTGTTAGGTTTATGTTTGCAATACAGTATAGTATTATACATATAGCGGCAGTAGTGCTAAATCTGGGTATTGGTTTGAGTATCAGTATGTTTGAAGATGTTTCTCATGTGCAAATAGTCTGCCGTATTCACTGCTTACCTGCCCCATTTCATCGCCCCTTGCAGTGTATACAGCCCTTTTGAACCACTCGCTCTGCAATTCATATACCCCATCAGCCTGAGGATTCCATAGAACTGCTTATAAATCTCCAGTTTAAGTACAGAAATGTCTGGCAGCATGGTTGCTGTATAATATGGGCAGTGGAAAAAAATCCTGCAGCAGTTGTATAGGGTTGCCGTGTGTTTACACTGTGATAAAACATATTTAAGGGGTGGCTGGTTGGTGATTACTTGTTACACCTGAGTTAGAAAGATTAGTAACTTTGGGGCCTGGTAACTTAAAACGTTCTTAAGCATGGAGAAGACCATGGTTGCCGAGGTGTTTAGTAGATTTAAGTTCATAGTAGACTGTTCATTTCTAAACTTTTCAGATCGCTTTCGTCAGAAGCTTTAAAGTAACTGACCTCCTTTTCAAGAGCCACTCTACGGGTCCAACACAATCTTGTGTAGTTTGTGATATAGTAATTGGATCAGTGCCAAATGGGATACACACAGCCATATATAGAAGAGACATTGTCACCAGGTCCTTGGAAAGATTTGTCCTTTGAAGGTCATTTTCAAAGCCCCTGTCTCTGTGATCAGCACTTGTGTAAGGGTTGAGTGGAGGTTTACATGTTATACTGTACATACTACATAGATCGATGGAAATATTCCGTATTTCCCATCCCTAGTGTACCAGGCTGCAGATATTGGTTATAACAATCATGATAATAGTCGGGCCTTTCATGACATATTTACTCCATTATGGCCATACAATATATGGGAATGCAAATTTTGGCCATGTATTATGTATTTTCTATGTTATCTTAATTTTTTCTTAGGCAAGATTGCCAGCATATGATACTTAACGGCTCACAGGGAGTCACTTATCACACAGGGCATATACTAGTATATAATCAGCCAGCATGCAGATACAGTAAAATCTCAGTCCGTCCCAGGTGTGTGTGTGTGTGTGTGTGGGGGGGGGGGGATGACCATTAGTTAAAAGGTTAGCCAGCTACTTTAGCTGGCCATGGACCACAGTGGGCATTACCTTGTTCATTGCTGGACTTTTTTTTATGATGTGACTGGACCGCGGCCGGGTAGTGTAGTGGTTGAGCGTTCGCCTGGCATGCGGGAGGTTGGTGGTTCGATCCCCGGCCGCGTCAAACAAAAGACGTTAAAATTTGAGGT
>JAAUYG010163011.1_pt1 | contig 10360 bp, 8 predicted proteins | sample 7278091 | NCBI WGS metagenome assembly JAAUYG01 (sample SAMN14350201, study PRJNA611818) | marine sediment metagenome | isolation source: surface marine sediment (0.6m) | place: French Polynesia: Moorea | collected 2018-08
GGAGATGTCTGAGACTGACCTGCAGGACTATATCAGTGATGAGCGACTGAACGTGGCCAATGAGAACCCAGTGTTTGAGGCGGTGGTAACCTGGGTTAAACATGATGTGGAGAATAGGAAATCTAGCTTTGAAAACCTGATGCAAAATGTCAAACTGTCACATTGTTCCCTGGAGTTTCTGGGTGAAGTTGTTAGGAAGGAGCCACTGATGAAGACAGGAAACTGCTTAGAACATCTGTCTGATGCTATATACCATCATGCGACATCTCCCAAGCAGTTCAGGGGTATGCCCAGACCCTAAATCTGACAGATGACTTTTGCAGAACTGAGCAAATACAGCATGCCGTAACTTTGGGACGGTGAATAAATTAGCTACTAGTATATCGATGAATTGCCAATATCCATATTGCTTGATCACATGAAAGTGTATTGATAGCATGAGACAGGAATCAAAGAATATATTTTTTAGATATATGCACAGAAGGGCAGCTGCCTGCACACCAAATAATCAAATGACACAAAGTGTTCTTACTTTCCTGACATGGCCATAACAGGATAACATATTGCGTTAGACTTTTAAGACATCTTCTACTACCCAACACAAACAGAATGTACATGTAGAATAATCTACAACTTGGAACTTGATGTCGTCTGTCAGGGTACCAGCGTTGCTGACAAAGAATCCTAGACGCCTAGAAAGAATCCTAGGGATATGTCACTGAAGGGATGGATCACACCTAAAGAAAGCTTTAAGATTAAGACTTTTGGGCAAAGAAAACTGTTTAGATTAAGACTTTTAGGCAAAGAAAACTGTTAATCCATATTAAAAAGCTTGACTTCACATGAAGACAAGGCACAGTGCAGTAGCGCATAAGCTTAAATACACAGATCTGCATGGCAACTGTTAAATAAGCATGATAAGTATAAGAAAAGCATAGCAAAATCTATATTTATAGATTCTTCATAATCAGCTGTTCATAATATAAAGGACTCTTGCATGTGTATACATAGAAAATAATGAAATGTAGAAAATAATACAATCACATTTCAGTATGTTTTCATTTAAGGTTAACATGTTTACATTTAGCTTAATACTTATGTAATACATAACCATGTAAATGTGTTTCCATGCCACATTCCTCGGTTGATCAAGTTGCCTCTTGGTGGGACCAGGCCTTTCAGTCTGTGTGTTAACTGTAGCAGTGGGTCTGTCATCTGGTAACATCATGTCTGTTGCAATAACTGCTACATGTACATGTAGGTCTAAGGCGGTTGAGCAATTTCACTGTAAAAATTGTACAGCATAATGACTGGTGACAACCAGGCCACTATAGTATTTGACAAATTTTAAAATTCATATTATTCACAGTTAACGATATTTAGCATGCATGTATTTCTAATTCTTGTCACAGCTCACGCTTGTACTCAAACCCATAGTTCTATTTTGATACCGGCCCATATACCATGTATACAGAGTTGATATTTAACATTGTTTAATATGGAATATTTTTTTACTTTTCTAATTTTCATCAGAACCCAACCCCCCAATAATAGTAGTGTTACAATGTTTCTTTGCCAGAAAATCTTTTTGCCAAGCATTCATATAAGTCATCTAACATCATACTAGTACTTAGTGCATTTCGTATGTTGTATTTCCAATCTTGTGAAGACTTTCATCTGGATCTTGTTTCTTGTTGAGTAGTAATCTTAGTAATCTGTTGTTGGCATGATTTTGCATTGATTTGTTTGATCCAGATGAAAATGTTCACAATTGAATTGTAACACTTTTCATTATACAGTGGTAGGATACCTATGAAAGTGTGTCATGTATTTTGCTACCACTACATGTCTATGTATGATATATTCCAGTTTATATGTATGTAACATGTGACACTTCAATAATTTTCAAACGCGCCAGGTATGTAAAATATTTTCATGATAATGTATTCTGTATGTACACAATTATTCTTTCCGGTTTCCAGCTCATGTAGTTCTTAATATCGCTTAATTAATGTGCACATATACATGTATTGTATGAGCAATGGGTATATTTTAAAAGACTGATAGCCCTAATGTATAGAAATGATTTGATAGATAATTGCTATCTACAACTATGAAAGTCGAAATATTTGCATGGAATTAATTTTGCTACGATTGCAAATTATACAAAATCGTCAACTTAAATTTACCTCTTGTATTGTGCATGCATGTGCAAGTGTATACATGTAAGACCCCAAGCAGCATGAGCAGATATAATCCTCTTTAGCTATCCATTAATCATGATAATGTAAGTCATATGACAGACAACAGCAATCCGTTAATACAGATCAATGTGATTGATGTATTGTAGCTAATGAGTTAATCATCATGGTAGCAAAACCTCTGTGCAGTATTCTGGTGCTAAGTATTATACTCTCCTTTGATGTTATATTCTATGCATCGAACATGATAACCACAACTGTAACACACACAGATCACCACGATTCTTGTATGTTTAGAATATTCATTGTATCCCCAAACTGTTGCTTGGTTGCTTTACATAATGGAGTGAATGAAATCAGTGTTTCATTGTATTTTTAAGATAGAAGCTTGACTGGAGTAACAGAAGAGGTGAGTGAATATGTGAAGCTCCATATCTCTTCAATACAGTGTGTACTCTTAGATATTTAGTGATATACAATAAAGTTCTTCCACATATTCTTACAATAGATATGTTGCAATCTAGTGAATAAAATTACCAGATTTATCTAACGACTATTATGTTCATTATGTACATAACACATCAATGCCTGAACATTCTAAGCATATATTTAGGCAAACTGTGAGGTATCTCAATCAGGAGAAATTTCGGTTGTAATCTGTAACATGTAAATACCAAGTATTTATATACGATGCATATATCCGTTTAGTTGTTTAAAATTATGTTAAAGCTGTATACAGCTGTACAGAAATCCTCATTCTTGCAAATTGACTTTCAGAGTGATAGAGACAATTGATATGTCGAGGCCTATACTTTTCATACTTTAATGTGGCATTTTTGAACGTGTCGATCATGATTAACACTTGTCAAGAAGATGACGAATGAAGACTGAATAACAGTACAAAGATACCACAATTAAAGTGCATTTGACGTTTGATGGAAATTCCCCACAGTGACTGAACCAATTATTTATTAGATGCCATTTGGCATACAAATGGGCTCATTCAAGACATAGCTACATAATATAGTCTCTGATGATGAAAACGCCTTCATTTTGAGACACTTTTTCTAAAGGAATGAGTGGTCTTAAAGTGCAGGGACACATGTATACTTAAATGTAGGTCCTTCAAGAAATATGTCCTTTAAGAAATATGTCTTTTGATCAGTGCAGGTGTAAGATACATGTACTTCATCACTGACAATGGTGTTGCGCTGCAACAGTACTGCAAGATAAAAGACATGACATTGCTTGTACTGAATCATCATTTTACCAGCCAGAAACACTGAGCACGCACCAACTGTCGGGTAACACACTTTCATACTCGTGTACACAGCTGATACATTGTCAGGTCTCACTGCGTCATCTCACATACAAAGATATACCCACTCTACAAATTAAGCCAGGCCCCAGTTTCATCAAAATGGACTGATGGCTAAATATAACTACTTTTCCAACTTCTTTTTATTGGTTAAGTATATATTGATGCAATCGTAATTGTTATGGGATAGGTACATGAGGGGACCTAAAACACAAACTTAAAACCTCAATATTCACGGCTTGATTGTGAGCTTGGGTGAGCTCAGTGTTAGACAAATCTAGCAATTAAGGCTAGCAATGCAGGACTAGCCTTTTTAGATTCGTCAGTGGCTCGAAACCTATAAGGACAGGCTTCATCTGTGTCATCAAGAAGAGGTTGATGCTCTCTGAGATAGGATAGCATCCGATCCTCCTGTTCACTGATCCTCCTGTCCATATACCAGAGCAGCTCAGGTGGAACAGGCTTAGTCAGGTCCGATGGGGCCTTGGATGGCACAAGAGTGGCGGGGTCATGAAACAAAGTTGAATCATCCTCTACCAACTTTATATAGCCATCAATGTGATCCAGTGGTGCGACCACGCTCATCATTTCATCCTCGGATGTCACTTGGTGATCGAAGGATTGGGAACATACAGTACACATACTTTCCTTAAATGGGCCCGATGTACGACGGGATAGCTAGGCCATCAGTGTGGCTGTGATGTTTGCTGGGCATGTGAACAATTTTGAAATCAAGCCTCTGTAAACATGTGATCCAACGAGCTACTATGCTCCTTGAAATTTCTGAGCCATGTCAAGCTGGCATGGTCAGTAACAATTGTAGAGTGTCTGATGGCCGGTCAAGTAATACTTGAATAGCTCCACAGCTGTAACTACGGGCAGTAGTTCCTTGTTATAGTGGTGCAACAGCGCCTTTGATTAGCATATAGTCTTAGATGTATAGACAATGACCCGCTTGACCACTCTACCATCCTCTTCCTGCTGCTGCTCCAGGGCAACACCCCCGGCCATGCCATTCAGGGTCACTCGTATGCATGGAGAGAATGAACGGTCCATCACACATAGGGTATGCCAGGATGGGAGCTGAACTAGGGTATTCTTTAGAAGCTGAAAGGCTTGCTCACAGTCATTATCCCAGACAAGCTTGGCGACCTTCTTAGTTAAGCCAGTCAGAGATAGTGGCAACTGAGGCAAAACGTGTGGGTGTAATGCCTGTAATAGGACGCTAACCCTAATAAGCTTAAGGCCCACATATCCTTTGACAGTGCAAGGTAAGGGGCCAGTCTCCTACGGCGGCTTTCTTCATGGGGTTCACTTCAATCCCTGCACATGACACACAGTGTCCCTGGAATGGTACTCAGTCATGGATTAGGCAATATTTTGAAGATTTAAGCTTCGGATTGTCCTCTTGCATTCGTTGCCAGACTTGTGCTAGCATGTCCAGCGCATCATGAAAGTTACCCCCATAGACTAGCACATCGTGTGGGTAAATTAGGCAGATTTTCCATGGGCCACTCGAATGTCTCCAGAGCATTACAAAGGCTGAGGAACATATATCACGGTACGGAAAGAGCCTTTGTCATGTGATGCAAGCATTCAAAATTGTTAAGGTCCTTTCAGTCCATTTGGACCTGCCAGTCCCCAGAATATAAATCCAGTGTACTGCAGTACGTTGGATCCCCTCAGAGCATAAAGTGTGTCATCTATTCAATAGGCATCATTTCATGTGGCATAATAAAGCTTACAGTACATAGTCCACACAGACCCTGGTCGAGCCATGTTTCTTAGTGACCAGAACAAATGGATTGGTCCAGCAGCTCTGGCATAGCTCCATGACACCTTGGTCCATCATCTTCTTAACCTCAGCCTTCTTAACATATTTTTCAGTAATGGGAATATGCCTGGGTGGCAAACGTATGGGCGATGTTCTCCAGTATCAATGGAGTGAGCTAGTGACCAAACCAGTACATCACATATGTCAGTTGGGCCACTATACTAAACACATCACGGTATTCGTAGGTGGCTGCAGATAAGCCATCTCGCTCATGAGAGGTAGGGTGTTCTGATAACCCCTCCATTAGGGTTCACAGGTCCTCATGTAGGTCCTTTGGATTGATGCGTGCGTCCGTATGGGTGCTACCAATGCATTGTATTCTGCTTGTCAGCAGCCAGTGTACTGGTCATACTCATGCCTAGCAATTCATCATCATCCTAGTTCCAGTCAATTAACTGGGTGGTCTGCCTGAAACACTTCTCAGGTTCGATTCAGGGATGTGACAGAAATACATCCCCAATCCAGGACCCTTCATACAGAGTAGCGGTTCACTACTATTCTTCATACACGGTAGACACCCGGGGGTAGACATAATGGTTCGCCCAACAATTCATCAGCTGAATATAGTGAGTTGCAGAGTCAGCCTTGTTGCACTAAAGATGACCTAATGACCAGGCCATCTTCATCATAATGCCAACTATTTTCAGCTGGTTGGGTCATTCCTGCCTTACAACTGACCAGCACCTCAGTATATGGTGGCAGTTCAACATGTGTGTCCAACTTTACCTTGGTTTGTGTAACTTTAGCATGCTCAGGGACACACTTCACCTGATGTTTCCCGATAGTGAAGAGCTTCTCATGCATAGAAAGGTCACAGTCGTCAGCAGCCAAGAAATCAGCTGATGATAAGGGTGGGCTTTTTTGCACACTTGCTATGAATGTGACCTTGTGATTCCTTGTACCAACTCCCTCCTCCACCTCAGTATGACCAAGATGGGGACAGGATGGTCATCGATTCCTTTAAGTCGGGGTGTCTCTCATGTTTGCGTGTTTAGGCTCGACTGTTGTATCTTTTGATACAGAGGTGATCCCATCATGGTCAATGGCGCTCCACTGTCAATCAGTACCAACGTTTTTATGCCTTCCACCATGATGGATATAAGCCACAACCTGGTTGGCTAGATGCTTGATCACTCATGTCACTCAGCAAGTCAAAGTCAGACAATATTGACCAGGTCTATCGTCTTCCAGATGACTTATGAGACCTGGATTGAGAGTGAATTTTCTGATTTGATGTGTTCATGGCTGGGGAAGGAGCAACATCCTTGGCCAGCCTCCTAATCAGTGCTTGGGTTCGTGCCATCTCTTTTGTAAGGTTGACAGGTACTTTGAGCTCTGCTCGAGAGGAGCAGTTCCCTTATCATTCTTTTCTCGGTCGCCCTTGCAGTACGTGGGACGACCCTCACCTGGTGTAAAGGCTCGAGAGGAGCAGTTTCCTTGTAATTCTTTTCTGGGTAACCCTCGTGGTGCGTGGGACGACCCTCACCTAGGGTAAAGCCTTGGTTGAAGGTGCATTATCCTTAACCTGCCTGGAGTCTTTATTACCCTCACAGATAAGCCAGTGCATACAGTGGATCTAACTCAGTAGAATCCTTCAAAAGAAATGCACCTACATGGTTGGCTTACATCGATGGGAGTAATGTTTTCCTCTTCATGCATGCGTAACTTACAGGACATCTTCAAGTTGTTGATGTCCATGTGCTGCTACATACTTTGACGTTCAGCTTGTCCATCCCCATAAGGAATTGATCATATCAGCTAAGTGCTGCAGGACCTCGACAAAAGCATGTTTGTCTTCTGTCTGGCAGTGTCACCTTGACGTCAACTGCGCCTTGTAAGTTTCAGTCAAATCGTTGGGCTGGAAACATTTCAAAAGAAGTTCCCTCAGCTCGCCCTACCTGCGTCATTGGCGTAGTGCCCACTAAGGCAGTTCTGTGAGGATGTTCTCTTGCTTGACAGCAAGTTTCACGTTTATCCCATTCTAGAAATCAGCCAACTGGTCCACGTGATCACACAAATCACCAAGCATATCATTGCCCTCACCCCTTAAAGTGATCTATCTTGACAGGATAAACAGTGCATGCAGTGGGAACAAGACGGTCTGGCACTCATAAGTCAGTAAGGACTTGTGGCATGCAAGGCCAGCTGGGTGGTAGAGAGTCAGGAATATCCTGACCTAAAGTATCATATCTGTCTCTAAGTGACATATGATCTCCACTGTTGGCTGGAAAGGAGCGCTCTACAAATACTGAAGCGAGCCGACTTTTCTTTTAAAAAGTCCTCATCGCCATAGGCATTTGGCATTTGGAAAGGGTAGCCTAGACAACTCAGTCTGCGTAAGGTAGATTTCTCGGACATTCATATAACTGCCCAAGACTATGGTTTTGTAGTAGACTACTCATTCTGTCAAAAAATCTATTGGTGCTGGCCAGCAGTTATTGCTCTCTATGTCAGTAGTGGGGGGCCATAGTTGGCTTGGGTTATCTGAAACAGATAATCCCGGAAGATCATCATTTTATTCAGGCGTGCGAGAGGGCTATCTACTTCCAGGAAAGTTTGTATCACCCATGACACATGGCAGTGTCCTGCCAATATCTCCTTCAGCACTTTCTGACTCTGAAACTCTTTAATTTGTGCTAACTGGAGGAAATCCTTGTGTATCCACTAAGCATTCTTGTGGGTCCCCAAACATTTATCATATCCACGAAGCTTTTTCCCATGTCTGTTAAATATTTTCACATTTCGCTAAAATATCTTTGCATATCCCCATTTTCACATGCCCACGAAACCATATCATGTATCCGTGAAGCATTTTCACCTATCCTGAAGCAGTCGTTCATCTCCCACTTTCTCTCTGTTGCTTGTTTTCATATTGGGCTGTGTGCTGGTCCCAAAGGACTGCCGGATGTATCCTTCTCAGAGACTGGAGTGGCTGAAGTATCTCACGGGTGTACATCACATCACACGGGTGCAACTAACTGGGCTTCTGAAAGTTGTGCAATGCTAGAGAATACTGGTGTTGGCAAATTCGGGTAGCTCTGCTGAACACTTGCATGAATTCTCTAATAAGCACTGCTCCTTGAGCCAACCAGGATAGACAATAGCTAGACAAATAAAATCTAAAATCTAATGTATATTATTTTGCCAGAAGTGCATACATACATATACCCCCTGCTCAGACTGTCTTTTGATCAGGCAGTGCTGATCTGGTACATGCCCAAGATTGGCAGTGTCTTTTTCTGTGTCCACGGCATAGCAATACGCCGTATATCTGCCACAGCTGGGGAGGGGGGGGGGGGAGGTCGAAAGTACCATCCAGAGTAGGGACACCACTGCGCTGTTCATAGTGGCTGCTGTCCATGCATTGGCCACTGCACCCACAAAAGTGCCAGTGCCATATGTGGTGGCCACCGTGTCTCATGGTGGCACATTCCTGGCAATGTACATGGACTGGATGTAAGTGACATGGACATGGACAGTTGGGGTGGCAATCCTCATTTCGCAACAGGGAGAAGCCACAGATGCTAGCTACCTGACAGCTATTGGTTGAAAGTGCAGTAGCGATAATCATTTCACTCCCAGCAGTGATTACCCTCATGCGTGCACCTCAGTGGCTTCACGAATCTCCCGTGTGCATGGTGTGTTGACCGCTGGCTTGAACCATTTTCGGCCATATGCTGCCTAAATGGCCATATGTTGCCTAAAACTCTACAGCTGAAAAGCAATTTTGGCAAGCCTCTGAAAACTCGAAGCTTATATTATGGTGAATGAGCCTTCAGAAGCACGGCTTGCGATATGGTGTTATGGGTTGTTGTGTCTAGGGGGAAAGTGTTGTTGTGCAGAACAGGGACACACCATCAACTCTGACATTTGCCAGATATGTTGACCTTCTGGGCATGCTCTTTCGCGTGAGACCCGTGAATCAAGCTACCTGATCTACTTCTTGCGTGGGATCCTTTAACCAAGAAGTGATCACTGAGGTTGTTAAAGAGAAACTAGCAGCAAGATGAACCTTCTGATGGATTGATACTCGCAGATATCCCAAGAGTGCCATGTCCCCGTTGGAATTCCTATGAACAACCTGTAGGACACAAACGCCCTGGATGTGAGGAGCGAGCTGGTGATAACTTTGCCGAACTGCCTATCTACAAAGAGAAGAACTGCCTATCTATAAAAATAAAAAGAAGAACAAAAACAACTCCGTTTGACCAGGCCAGACTTTACTATGTGAGCAGCACCCCCATGGGAGCGGATGGCCACATGTCACCACAGGCAAATAAGACATATGATAAAGACACAGATAAGTTATCATTTATCTGCGCCTTTATCATATTGGCAAAGAAAAAAAAAAAATACAGTTATTACGAATTATTGTTGTGGACCTAGATATGGCGATAATATGTTAGTAATAACGATAAACTTATGTGTGCATGCAAGGAATATTAGCAACCTTATAATTACGGTGAAAATGTTTAGTGTCCACTAGAACACCTTATAATTAATCTGCTATACTTAACCAAATATTAAGAGCTCTGATTCAGCAATACGTTTTGGCTGTCGGAGGTAGATCAGTTCCTCTCACACAGAAAGTTTCTGAATGCAACTAATATATATATAACAGCAACGTGGGCCACAATGCCTGGCTAACCAGCGGCAAAGATATAGACAAAGTTATGGCCTCATATATATACTGGTGGCGGCGTACCCGAAAATACATACACGTACTGATAATTAAGTATTAGGTTCAGGCGAACTCGGAGATTTACACAAACTCAGCATGAAACGAAAGTGCATAAAAGGACTCCACATGCACATACTGTGGCAGACTGTGTGTAACACGAATATGGACCAAAACAATATTACTGTTTCGGGGGATTGAAGATATTGATCGATATCAGCTATTGCCTGTGATGGCTAAAATGGCATAAAATACAACAGGATGAAGTAATTTGGTATTTTTGTATTTAAGATTAATGAAACGCCCACAACATATATATTTACCGACAA
>JAAUYG010169016.1_pt1 | contig 10360 bp, 5 predicted proteins | sample 7278091 | NCBI WGS metagenome assembly JAAUYG01 (sample SAMN14350201, study PRJNA611818) | marine sediment metagenome | isolation source: surface marine sediment (0.6m) | place: French Polynesia: Moorea | collected 2018-08
CAAACACAATGAAGGAAACCTTGCGTTGTCCTGGCAGTTTAGTAAAAGCTTCTTACAGGTAGTCTTCAGAACAAAGCTAAATTTTATTCGAATAAGGAAGTTTTCAACTGAGTTATGGCCATTTTTGGAGTAAAAATAGCTCAAAAATACATTTCAGGAGTGCTATAATGGGTATTATTTTGGCCAACCGGGATGCCCCATCGCGTTGCACAGCAACCGACTGTCTAGTTGAAATTTGGTTTACAGTTTACGTGGTGTATGCAGGTATGTAAATGCCCAAAAAGTCCAAACGTAATATGCAGGTGCATATCCTATCGGACAAAGACAAAGGGTTATGGGTTAGAATCCCGCCTAAGCTTTACTTTTCTTTTCTTTTTGTTTTTCATCCAGGTAACTGTGCATAACTAATATTACATTATTTTCTCTGTATGTGGCTAGCCTGTCATTTGACCAACCATCCCAGGTACATACGCATCTCACAAACTTTTTTAACCTTTCGATGCTCTTGATGCTTCATTACTTTATGGTGGTGTGGAAGTGTGAATAATCGTATGTTTTAATTGATATTTCACAGGTTTATGGTGAACTTTGTAAATGTGTCACTGACAAAGTTTTCATCTATGTACAATAACCCCAGATATATGGTTGAATCATTGACTGAGTTCAGAATTTGTCATTCATGTAGTCCTGGTTACTACAATATACCGGTACCTTGTCTTCATGGAGAAATTGTCTTTTTTTTGTTGTTGTTCTTAAAAATACAATAAAAATATTGCAAACAGAGTCTTTCACCTTAACCTGTTGCCTCCAGACTGGATTTGCAGGCCCAGGGAGAAGTTACACAACGTGATATCCGGGAGTTTGAGCAGCAGTGGAAGCTGCCTGTGTTCAGTATCAAAAATGGCCGAGACTCATCTCAGACTGACTCCAGATCTGATATCGAGGACTTGGCTCATATTTTGAACTTTCTTTGTGATGAATTGTGGAAACGAGATCAAATATTAGCTGGGAAACTATCAGCCGCTGATCTGCGCGATCGGCACTTTGCTTACTCCTGATATCTGAAACTTCTGTGATACAGCTTTGGCAACTCTTGAGCCATGGTGTTTTATATATTTTGATATAAATCCAAGCGTTTTAAGGTTTGGAAACATGTGATCAATCAAAGGGACTAGTTGACATAATATGAATCAAAACAAACAATCATCTTTACTTACCTTGTTTAGTAAAAAAAGTATGTACTATGTATATTTTCCAAAGTGCCTGCATATATTTATATTACGACCACATTTGTATATATATTACATTAGATTTTGCATCATATAGTTTGAACTCTAGACCTTCAAAGCAATTGGTGCCAATGCCATAGAAATGTGTAATATTCTAGGCTCAGTTAAAAAAAGCATGATTCACCTATGTATGACCTTTTCCTTTCAAGATTAATGTCATGATTATTGTAATACTTTCAACACATTAAGTTCAAAAGTGTAGAACCAACATTTTTGCTTTTGTATTTTATTATTTTGGTAACATTTATTGTGTATGTTGAACATACACAAAAAATGAACTATGGAAGTTTTGTCATTACCACGTATAAGTTCTAGAAAATGATATAATGTATGTTTTATAATTTATTATATAGACTTGTGTTAGTGTTTGTACAATTTCATATCATTCCTTCTGTGTTTCAGTATTCACTCTTATAAAATAAACTGAACTATTATGGAAACTGTCTTGAGCCACTTTATTGCCAGATACATGTACGTCTCTTGAGCAGAAACAGTAGTAACGTGTTGAAAACTAGTACTGTTGTCCCTCTATTTTAAGACCACCCATGGGACCAAGAAAATGTGGTATTATACTGCAGGTGGTCTTAAAATAAAGCTGATTTAACATGTTTAACACAGAAAATTGCCCTTTGGGACCAAATCAAGCGGTCTTATAATCAAGGGTGGTCTTAAAATAGAGGGTTGTACGGTAAAATAGAGGGACTACTGCATTACAGTTTGAAGGTGAAGTTCAATGCCATACCATACCCAGCCATCCTACACCCAAACCATTAAAGATGTAAATCATTAAGTATGTTAATTAGTGCTCTGTTGGTGACACGGATTGACTATATGGTAGCATCATTACTTAATCATGGTACACAGTTTTTACATCTTGTCTCAGCACACAGACAACGAAGTACAGAACATGCTGAAAGTTAAAGATCACCGTAAAAAAAATAGGGGCATGGATTGTTTGTCACCCTCCTTGCCACTTGCAAGATAGGACCAAATTAAGCCTATCCCTAGCAGCCATGTAATGTCAAAAATTGGAAATGTACCGAATCACCTCAGTCTGGCCTTAAATAATTAACAATAAAAATTACCCTGTGTACAGTAAATACAACTTAATCCCAAAATGTTTGTTCATTTAGCTCTACTACCAGCTGTTTTCGAGATACAAGGTTATCGAAAATTGTAACACACCAAATGACCTTAGACTGACCTTCAACACCAAATTGGCAAGAGTGCTCTGAATATTTGCCCCTGAGACCCAAATTTTCATCTGTTTCACACTAGCCCGACCAGCCATTTTCGAGATACAAGGTTGTCAAAAATTGGAAATGTGCTGAATGACCTCAAACTGACCTTAAACATTTAACAGTGAAAAGTACCCTGTATGCACGAAATACTTACCCCCGATACTCAAATTTTTATCGGTTTCGCCCTATGACCAGCCGTTTTCAAGATACACAAGGTCGAAAATGGGGGGAAATGTACCAAATGACCTCAGATACACCCTGTATACATTGAATCCTGAGGACCAAATTTCACTCACAAATTTCTCTAGGATATGACTCCTTTTCAGATAATTGTAGATTTTTGTTTCTCTATATGTTACAATGGTGATTATGAAATTTCGGGAAAAAAATCCTTAAAAGTTGGAAATTCAAAAAATATCAAAAATCCAAAAACAGTACTTTAATAAGGACCACTGAAAAGAAAATTCAGGGAGTTTGGAATAATTTGGAAATGATTTGAGGACGGAGTAACATATTGAAATTTTTACGCCCATGCAGGGTGAGTGACAACATTTTCCTGTTTTAAGGAAAATGGAAAACGATCATTAAATTTAATTTGTAAAGTTTCAAACATTCAAAGCAGTGCTGAGGTGAGGGCCATTGAGAAGAAAATTCAGAAGAAGTTGAAAAAAATTCAAATTTGAAAAAAATCAGTGCGTAAATTAAGTTCAGAGATAGTTGCAATATGTATGACGCACAGATGACATGAAGGACAGACGAGTGACAAATTTTGATTTCATGAGCTCTGCTGACATACCCAAAGCTAATTATAATGTGTTTATGTATTTCAAATTGCTCAAGTACAATGTATGTAATTCATCATATGTTCCATTCATCCATTTCACAATTTTAATCCAATACCTTCATGACAGGGTGTAGGCACATGGTTGGTTTTGAGTTTTAAGATGCTCTATTATGACACCTGCCCGCCCTCGCCTTAAATTTTTAGCACGTGATGTAGATACAACCTGAGATGAGATCATCAATGGCCAGTTAAGGCCAAATAGTCTGAATTTTGCGTTCTGGAACAAAAATATTGTATAACATTTGATCGAACAGTATAGTGCTTTTAATCATGAGGCGGTCTTTTTTTCCATAGTTGTATTCCACAATCCACATTAGACTACACACCATATATAATATGACAATATATAACGATCAATGGAATGGAGAAAACAAACAGCACATTCTATCAAAATTAAACTATACTCAAAGAATGTCTGTGCAAACTATGACTAGACAAGTACATGTAAATGTATGTGGTAAATAGTTAGAAAACTAAAACATTTGTAATATTCCTGTCAATATTTTTTGTTTTTCTTTAAAAAATACCAATTGAGGTGATTTACTTCGATATGGCGAAGCATTCGACACTGTCCCCCACCGAAGATTACTCGCACAGCTCCACTCTTACGGAATAACTGAGAAGATCCACTTGGTCCTTCACGAACTGGACAAAAGTGCTAAGTGGGATACCCCAGGGCTCGGTCCTGGGACCGATCCTCTTCCTGTTATACATAAACTGCCTACCTGACAGTATCAAAACCAAAATCAGACTATTTGCCGATGACAGCACAATTTGGAATGCCATAAGAACACCGGCTGACTGTGAACAACTACAGTCAGATTTGACTTCACTGGAGAACTGGTCATCAACATGGCAACTGAAATTCAACCAAAGCAAATTTATGCAAAGTGCTCCACATAGGGAGTACACCTAGCCAGCAGCAGTACTACATTGCACGACTCAAATGGCAGTAGACAACCACTGGAGAAATCAACCGCAGAGAAAGATTTAGATGTGTGGGTCGAAAACCAACTAACCTTCACCACTCATACAAAAAAATCCGCAGCCAAACCAAAGTGCCTTCTCAGACTGATTCGCAGAACTTTTAAGCACTTAGATAAAGAACATCTCACTCTTCTGTACAAGGTAATAGTACGTCCTCATATTGAGTATGCCAATTCGGCCTGGTGGCCACTTATAACCAAGGGACTTCGAAACAAACTCGAAAAGGTCCAACATCGAGCAACAAAGATGGTTCCTGAATTGAAAGACCTGCCGTATGAGGAACGACTTCACCAACTGAACAATAGCATTCAGGCACTTACGTGGGGACATGATTAACGTCTACAAATATGGTAACAAAATTTATTCTCACCACTTACTTAACTTCCAACGACTTGCCAAACCAGATCCAAAGGATTCAAGCTAAAAAGGATCAGATGTGAAACAGCCAAGTTCCAAAACTTCTTCACAAACTCAATCGTGGACTCCTGGAATAGTTTCCCGCACCATCCCTCAATGCATTCAAGAATAGACTGGACAAATTTTGGATGAATCATCCGATGAAATTTAATGCCAGTTAAAGGATGTTAGCAAGGATGTTTGGAGGAGAAATTAAGGTCTACTGCAGTAGCAATACAGTAGACCGTCACTGGAGTTCCAAAAGGATGTTCCTCTCAATGTGGTAGTATTCCACTTTTCACAACCATCCCTTGTTGAGACTCATTTGACCAGCCTATATCCTGCTGAAGCGATCCCAGCCACCAGGCTGAGGTTGAGGAGCCAATGGACTTTAGCCGCCACTTAATTGGGGATGCCTGCTATATATACTGTGCATTATATTTATCCAAGAAGTTTGAGAAGAATACAGTTTGACTAATAATATCATCGTGTTGGTTTTGTTCGTGAAATTCCCCGGGCTCACGTATGCAGAATGAAAATGAAAGAAAGAAAGGAAGAAAGAAATCAAGAAAGAGAGAAAGAAGAAAGGAAGGAAGGAAGAAGGAAGGAAGGAAGGAAGGAAGGAAGGAAGGAAGGAAAGAAAGAACCCTGGGAAAGAAGAGAACTCATTGGCTTCGTGCTGCGACTGTTCTTATTCCTCGCCACAAAGTACGTTCTGATCCGTAGTTTAGACATCCCCGATACTTTACCACGAAAGATGAGCCAGAGAAAACTCTTTAGATTAAATCACCCTTCATAAACAGATCCAATGGAGATTTGTGAAAAAAAAAAACACGCAAAATATTTCTGTAACTCTCAGTGACTAAGCAGCTAAGCAGAGGCAATACGTTCGGTATCCAAGGTAATATCCTAATACACAAATTTTTCGCCGTAGAAATAAAGCTTTACTTCAGACCGATGGAATTCGCAATCATGTGAAAGACTGAGTGTGCAGTGTGCACTGGTGGTGTACCCCTCACTGCCACTGGCCTCAGGCTCAGCTGCCCAGGCCTCATCATGCTAAGAGTGGTTAACATTGTTAATGCTAGCCGTATACGACCGTTTTGGAGGAAAAAGGTCTACTGCGGTAGCAATACAGTAGACTGTCACTTGGGGCTATGGTTAATGCCAGTCAATCATTTTGTCACACGCTCAACGTACTCGTCGCAGTCAATTGGTCACCCCCAGTAACTTCACTACACTGTTTCACTGTAAAGCGCTGTAGGTAAGACTTGTCTGTTTGAATAGCGCTATATAAATAAATAAACCGTAACCGTAACTCAATATTCAATATTTTAAATTTCATTTCGTCATTTCATGATATTTACCACTGTTTACATTGGTGGGATGTAACGAGTATCGCTGATTTAGGAATAGGAAGGAAGGATTTATCATATATCCTCCTCGGTATGTTAGGTCGTAGACCTGTCACCGGTTATTGCCCATCAAACATACTGATATCAGTGGAGTGGGAGACAGTTGTTCTAATTTTATCAAAAATAAAATGCCCATCTAGGACTCTTAGAGTATTATGGAATTGCTTCCAGTGAGTGTCTAGTCGTTGTTTGAAGATGTTCAGAGTTTGGGCCGTAACCACAGCCACTGGGAGTCTATTCCAGGCACTGGATGACTAAAAAATTTGCTGGTAGTGCTCCTGGTACACAGGTAGATCGGAATTTCTTAGTCTCAGACTACATGGCTATAAGTTCCTGCACGTTTGTCATCAAGGATCAGTGGGCATTAGCTGACAGAATAAGCTCCATGCAGGTACTTGAAAGCTTTGATCATGTCACCATGAGCACGTCTGTATTATACCAATTGTAGTCCGAGTATCTTCTATCTTTCGATATATATCATGTTTCTCAGTTCAGGCACTAGTTTGATCACTCTTCTCTGGACACCCTCCCAAAGCTGCATCTGTCTAGCATAAATAGCGAATGCGACTGCATGGCAGTATTCAAGGTGGGTGTGAATCAGTGCTTTGTACAGCCTATCCTGCTGCAGCGATACCAGCCACCATGGTGAGGTTGAGGAGCCAGTGGACTACTATCACCAGTCGCCACCTGGGGGTGCCCGATTTACTTTAGCATCTAGGTAACATGGCTTCCTGAGACTTTGTTATAAAGAAGAGGCGTAGTTGTAAACCGTGATGGCTTCAGCATGTTCAGGCAATTTGATCTCGTGAACCTGGCCCATGTAACAACAAATTTGGGTGGCGTGAAGTTGTTTAACGTTTGGACATTGGACATTTGAACATGTTGAATGTCCAATAAGTAACCATTACATTGTTGGACATTCACATTTTTTTGCATTTTTCAAAAAAATAAAGTCATAGTACTTTTATCATGTTTATTTTAGCCCACTTGGCTTATAATGGCTTGGCTAAGGCCTTTTCAATAATATCTCACTTGATCATGTGTTGATCTCATATCTGACATATTTCATGAGATAGAACTCTCCGAGTCACCCACATGTTATCCCTATGGGAATTTGTCAAGCCCACCTATCAATAATAGATTTTATTTTACGCCACTTAGGCCCTTTTTATAAATGATAAATGGCTTGGACCACTTAAGACTTTTCCAGCATTATCTCACTTGACCTCATATCTGACATAACATGCATAATCTCAGAGTCATGAGATATGACACTCTGAGTCACCCACGACTGTGTACCTCTTGTGGTGCTGTTGCCTTAAAGTCCCGATATCGTGGAAAAAAAATTATTTTCAGCATTGGAATTGCGTTCGTTTCACGCAGGGTTGGCATGGGGTTAAACTAGTTTTGCCCAACCCAGTGTGCAAAACCTGAGTTTAACCTGGGTTTTACTGTTTTACCCGGGCAAAACCTGGGTGAAAGTAAGTCATGTCTGGAGACCAGTGATAAATACAATATTTCAAAAGGTCGAAATGTACATGTTTGTTATGTTATACATAAAGTATATTATACATTTACAACTTTGTACAAGGTGGTATTGAGCTTACATCCCATGATCTGTATGACAAAAATGCTTTACCCTGCACAGTTAAAAAGATGTCATGAATTGCATTGCCTTTAACATGTTTAACATGTTTAAGTCTAAAGCTCTTGCTCTCAGGTCATACGGCAATAATCACGGTAATATCAGTATTCATTTCCTGAAGGTTAGAAACTGCAGTTATCAGACTTTCATTTTATGCCACTACCAGTTTATGCCATGGTTTAAACATGTTAAAAGCATGGCCGGCCAGCATAAAATGATTAAAAGCCACCAACATGACCAAGTGGCATAAAGTGACACATCATCACACATGGCTAACATGGTATTAGTGCGAGTCTTTGTCTATGGCTTCATCAGTCCCACTCTCTTCAAAGTGTGACTGCATTGTTCAAACATGAAAAATCCACATGTGGAAGCTACTGGTTATCTGTGCCTATTAACTGGTATGTTTGTATTGGGGGAGGGGTGGGGCAGTTTGCATAAAAGTTAGTCAAATAAATGCCACATAACATGATAAACAATGTTAAATATAAGCATTGAAAGCTAAAAGAAAATCATGTACAGTACTACCATGTGACTACTAGTACAGTGTAAAGTGCTCAGCACCATGTGAATTAACGGCATAAATAGTCCTCACATACAATGTTAACAAATTTCTGAAACTTTATCATGTTTATGCCATTATATGCTGGCATAAAGTGCCATAAATGCCTTTATGCCATTTTATGCCAGTCAGTTATGTCAGTCTGGCATAAATTATTTAAACCAGCTTAAATGCCAACCCTGCTAATCATGCTAATAAGGACAGCGTTGTTTGGTAGAACTGGGGTGTTCCTGTTATGTCTGTATTAGAAGAGGACTGACTACCATGATCATTGAGGTAATACATGTACTACTTGTAATACTGTATGTTTACTCTAAATATCTGGCTGATAACATCCTATAGTTACATACAAAAACACCATGAACATGATGTTTCTGGCCATGCTGACAGCAAAAGCAGAAATAATTTGCCGATAGCAGTCAACACAGTGAAACTTGTATATAAAGACCACCCTAGGGACCAACAAAATGTGGTCCTTTTATGCATCATGTACATAGGTGATCTTTATATGGAGGTTCAATAACATGAACAGTATACCCTTGGGGACCTGTAGAATGTGGTCTTTATAAGCAGGTGGCCTTTATATACAGGTGGTCTTTAGAGCAGGTTTGACTGTATTCATGATACGATATATACACTAATTGCTACTGACTTGATTGTGAAACAGGATATGTGGGAGTTGTTTGCAGCAATGCATGGGTTTACTACTGGGAGTCGGACAGAGATACATGCTTATGTAATGCATGTATGTTATTACCCAAATACAAAATTGTCGTTTGTTTCACATTGGCTGGGTAAACATTACCTGTAGTTACCTTGTTTATCATGCTTGGGTTAACTAAGTATATGTCCCGCCTACATACACGATATACCTATCGTGCCTGTAGTAGGTATATCATGTACATTATCTAGGCAGGACATATAACAAGGTAACTAAAGTACTAATACATGATTCGTTTATGCATGTCATGTGAATATATTTTGGCAACGGTATGCCTGATATAACATGTATGGCATTGTGGATGTTGTGTAAGTGCTAACTCTTGTTTGGTTTCAGCCCTCTGAGTCACACGCCCAGTTGTAATAGCTAGGCCATGGAGTTGATATTGGAAGGAAATCTCGTGTGACACTGCAGTTCTATTCGCCATCATCATACTACTACAAGTACTAGTAGACTGATACTGAGACTTCCATACCAAACCACCCTGAGGCTGTTACCATGGAGATGCCGGTAAGCTAGCAAAGTCACTGTATAATGTCCATGGTTACAAAGTTCAAATAGGAGAATAATTGACTTTTATTATCATGTTTATGAAATTTATAGTGGTAAACTCATCATGCTGATGAAAATGTCAAGTTTTATCTGTTCAATTCCACAATATATACCTAGCAGTTACTTATAACATGTTTAATAGGGGGTTAACACAATGATCCCTGGGATGTAAGACACGTTTTGTACTGGGTTTATATGGACACAATCTTGTGTACATACTTTACCATGTTTGCTCAGGTTGTTGTAGATGTACATACAGTGTATTTATATCTCCATTTCAGGCAAATCAGCGTAATAATTTTCAGCAACTTGTATGTACAATCACACATGCAGAATTGCATAAAAGTACCAACATGTACTACATGTAGTAATAATTTAGGGTCAAATTTATTTTAAAATCATGGTTGTAACATGTGTAAAGTAAATTAGAACTGTATTACATGTACAAATAACATAAGCATTAAAGACAGTATTTTACACTATTGCTGTCACAATGCTGTGTATACAGCTCTTTGCAGATGATTCAGATGCCTTTGTCATTCGCTAAAACATGCCAGAATTAAAACATCTTGCACAAGAACTAATTTGCAAATTATGCAAATGGTTCCGGGCAAATAAATTAACATTAAATTTAGACAAATCAAATTTTAGTATATTCCATCCACCTAGAAAAGAAATTACTGATGAATTTAACACCTTAAATGTGGA
>JAAUYG010063639.1_pt1 | contig 10359 bp, 4 predicted proteins | sample 7278091 | NCBI WGS metagenome assembly JAAUYG01 (sample SAMN14350201, study PRJNA611818) | marine sediment metagenome | isolation source: surface marine sediment (0.6m) | place: French Polynesia: Moorea | collected 2018-08
ATGGTGATTGTGGTGTAGTTAAGTATCTGCTAGAGAATAAAGCCAAGTCAGATCAATCTGATGCTAGTGGTAATACACCACTGATCGTGGCAAGTATAAATGGCCACTGTGATGTAACAGCACTGTTACTAATGGCCAGAGTAGATTTCAATGCTTGTAATGATACAGGGTCGACAGCTCTAATGGTTGCCGCACAAACTGGCCACTGTGATGTGGTTAAGATATTGGTAGGGTGTGGCTCTGAAATAGACCAAGGTGATCATACTGGCAGAACGGCACTCATGTGGGCAAGTCACGGTGGCCAGTGTGATGTGGTGACACTGCTACTGCAGGCCGGGGCAAATGTCAATGCTGCTGATAGAAAAGGATGGACACCATTACTGTTAGCAGCACAGAACGATCACTATCAGACAGACAAGTTGCTGCTAGAGTGTAAGCGCAAGGCAAAGCAAGCTGAGATTGAAGGGGATTCAATATTGATAAAGGCAAGTGTAAATCGCCAATGTGACAACTCAAATGCCTTAGAAGCTGCAACAGATGTGGATGTTAATAACAGGCAAAGATTTATAGTCGCATTACCGACACAAATGGGTGACTTTGACCTATTTAAGGTACTAGAATCTGATAACAGTGGGATTGTAGTATTACAAAAATTCAGTACAACTTCCCACAGAGACTCAGTGAAAGTGTTATTGGAGGCCAAGGCAGATGTCACAGCTACCAATGAGACGGGATTGGTAGCTCTAACGGCAGCGGCACATAGTGGTGACTATGGCGTAGTTAAGTTACTGCTAGAGCATAAAGCAAATGCAGATCAGTGCGGTGTTGATGGTGATACACCACTGATAGCGGCAAGTCTGAAGGGCCATTGTGATATAGTGGCGTTGTTACTAGCCGCAGGGGCAGTTGTCAATGCTGCTAATGGGAAAGGGGCCACGGCTCTAATGGCAGCGTCACATAATGGTCATCTTGATGTTCTTAAGATTCTGGTAGCATGTGGTGCTGAAATTGATCAGGTTGCACATACTGGTCAAACAGCACTGATGCAGGCAAGTGAGTGTGGCCACTGTGTTGTAGTTAGGTTTTTGGTAGCCTGTAGTGCTGAAATAGATCTAGGTGATCATACTGACCAAACAGCGCTTATGCACGCAAGTGAGTGTGGCCACTATGATGTCGTTAAGTTTTTGGTTGCCTGTGGTGCTGAAATAGATCGTGGTGATCATACTGACCAAACAGCGCTTATTTACGCAAGTCTGAATGGTCACTGTGACGTGATAGCACTATTACTAGCCGCAGGTGCAGTTGTCAACGCTGCTAATGGGAAAGGGGCCACAGCTCTAATGGTAGCGTCACATACCAGTAATTGTGATGTTCTTAAAATTCTGTCAGCCTATGGTGCTGAAATCAATCAAGTTACACGTACTGGTTATACAGCACTGATGTTGGCAAGTGAGTGTGGCCACTATGGGGCAGTTAGGTTGCTGTTAGCCTTTGGTACTGAAATAGATCGTGGTGATCATACTGGCCAAACAGCGCTTATGGTGGCAAGTCTGAATGGTCACTCTGATGTGATAGCAATATTACTAGTCGCTGGGGCAGATGTCAATGCTGGTAATGGAGAAGGTTGGACAGCTTTAATCGTTGCAGCACAAAATGGCCATTGTGATGTAGTTGAGATGCTGCTAACCTGCAGTGCTGCAATAGATCAAGGTAATTTTATGGGAAGAACAGCACTCATGCAAGCAAGTCGAGGTAGTCATTGTGATGTAGTTAAATTGCTGTTAGAGCATAAAGCCAAGGCAGACCAGTCTGATGTTGATGGGAACACACCACTGATGGTGGCAAGTATGAATGGTCACTGTGATGTGGTAGTGCATTTACTACAGGCTGGAGCAGATGTCAATGCCGCTAATGAAGAAGGATGGACAGCTCTAATGGTAGCAGCAGAAACTGGCCACTATGGTGTAGTTAAGCTGTTGTTAGTCTGCAGTGCTGAAATAGACCAAGGAGATTGTACTGGCCAAACAGCGCTTATTCAGGCAAGTGGTGGTGGTCACTCTGATGTAGTTAAGTTGCTGTTAGAGCATAAAGCCAAAACAGACCAATCTGATATTCATGGGAACACACCATTGATAGTGGCAAATGCAAATGGTCACTGTGACGTGGTAGTGCAGTTATTACAGGCTGGGGCAGATGTCAATGCTGCTAATGAAAAGGGGTGAACAGCTCTAATGGTAGCAGCAGAAAGCGGCCACTATGATGTAGCTAAACTGTTGATAGTCTGCAGTGCTGTAATAGATCAAGGTAATTATATGGGAAGAACAGCACTCATGCAGGCCAATCAAGGTGGTCATTGTGATGTAGTTAGATTGCTGTTAGGGCATAAAGCCAAGACAAACCAGTCTGATATTCACGGGAACACACCACTGATGGCCGCAAGTATGAACGGTCACTGTGATGTTGTAGTGCAGTTACGACAGGCTGGGGCAGATGTCAATGCTGCTAATGAAGAAGGGAGAAACGCTCTAATGGTAGCAGCACAATGCGGAAACTATGGTGTAGTTAAGCTGTTGGTAGACTGTAGTGCTGAAATAGATCAAAGTGATTGTACTGGCCAAACAGCGCTTACTCAGGCAAGTTGTGGTGGTCACGCTGATGTAGTTAGATTGCTGTTAGAACATAAAGCCAAAGCAGACCAGTCTGATATTCATGGGAATACACCATTGATAGCGGCAAGTATAAATGGTCACTGCGACGTGGTAGTGCAGTTATTACAGGCTGGGGCAGATGTCAACGCCGCTAATGAAAAAGGGGTGAACAGCTCTAATGGCAGCAGCAAAAAACGGCCACTATGATACAGTCAAGTTGCTGGTGGAACACAAAGCCAACCCTGCTGAGAAGGATATTTTTGGAAACACAGCACTAATTCTAGCAAGTTGGAATGGTCACGGTGATACAATAGCACTATTACTGGGCATGCTGGGGATCAGCGCAGATAACATTAATGCTGGTAATGAACAAGGTACCACAGCACTAATGATGGCAAGTGGGAATAGTCACAGTAAAGTGGTCGCACTGTTACTGGGGGCCGGGGCAGATGTCAATGCTTGTGATGAAAAAGGTACCCCAGCACTAATGGTGGCAAGCCTGAATGGTCACAGTGAAGTGGTAGCACTATTACTGGGAGCTGGGGCATATGTCAATGCTGGTAATTGGGACCGGCGAAATTCTCTTATGGCAGCAGCAGGAAACGGCCACTGTGATGTTGTTAAGTTGCTGGTAGCCTCTGGTGCGAAACTAGAGGAGGAGGATGATACTAACGCAACTGCACTTATGCGTGCAAGCCAGTATGGCCACTGTGACGTAGTTAAGTTGTTGCTACAGCATAATGCTAAGACAAATAGGCTCAATATTGATGGAAGCACACCACTGATAGAGGCAAGTCATAATGGACACTATGATGTGGTAAAACTATTAGTACAAGCTGTTGTGGATGTCAATGAGGTTAGTGGGAACGGATGGACAGCTCTAGCTGCAGCAGTAGCAAATGGCAGACTCGGTAATGTGGTGAAACTGTTGCTAGAGGCCGGTGCAGATGTCAATTCTGGGAAAGTGAATTATTGGTCACGGTGTGTAATCACCGGTCAACTTTCTAATAATGACTTTGAGGATCAGGATGCTGAATTTGGAGTAACACTGAGTGAAGGCTGCACCCCTTTAATTCTAGCTTGCGAATTTGGTCATTGGGAGGTTGCAAGGCTGTTATTACATGCTGGGGCAGATGATGTGTACAGCAGCATGTTAGGCGAGAATGCCTTAATGTATATTACTCAGGCCATGTTGCCAAGGGTATGCCAGAGACAGCAGAAGGTGATAAAAGAGCTACAGCAAAAAATGCTTTCAGTTCAAAGATGCAGTCATATACTCCATGTATCAGCTTTTGGTACCACACCATTTTCAGACATCCTAATGAACTCACTGGTATACAATCAATCTCTATCGCAAGAAATCCTCTTGGAAGATACAGCACCACATAACGCAATGGAGGGTTATTTGTATGGGATTTTACCAGATGGATTTTTCAATAACAAGAAATCGGTAATTTCAGTCCTACCAGCTCCATACTCTGGTATTGAAGGGAAGATCGCTTTACATACTGTGGGTACGGCATTTGCTTGCAAGGCACCAATGTTGATGGTGACACAAAATAGAAGTAGATTGATTAACATGCTAATGCAAACACCGCTCCATCTTCTAGGGATGGAGCATCATTATATTTCAAGAGCCTGGATGACTGAGAGGATCTCAGTTATGATACAGCAGGGATATGCTTTCTCTGATTGTGATATTAATGGTCGTACCTGCTATCATATGGCGTGCATTTTCCGAAATGCGCAGTTTCTCCTCTGTGCAGCCACATTTGATCCTGACATCACACATAATATGAACATCCGGGATAATGTGGCTCAACGTGCAGTTGATTACATTCTGGAATACTGGATAAAATCACCCAGGTCTTCTCTTGTTCAACTTTGTAGTGTCATTGTTGGGAAGTGTGTGTTGCAACATCTTGGTGAATGTTCACAAACAACCATGGCCAATGAGTCAGAATGCATATATTATAGGTGGGACAAAGGTGTCCTTACGCAACACTTTGTCCATGATATGAGAGCAGAAAGATTAGTTTCAATAAAGCACCATTTTAAAGATTCAGTAATCAACAGCAGTATGATAAAGGAGTTGTTCCAAGACAGACTGGCGGGAGTAGTTGGACTCAATGATAAGGCGCACCAGCACCTTATCATAAAAGTGATAGGTCTTCTCCATTGCATTGGAATGGAAATGCAAAAATGTGACGACCTGTTTGAATGTATTCCAGCATTAAAAGGAAGTACTCTTGAGCAAACGAAATGTGGATTATTTGATGAATTGGATCTATCAATGAAACTAGTCAGCTTCACAGAAGAGTTCAAACTTGATCTCACTAAGAGCAAGTATGCTGGGTTGCAGGCGAAAGTGGAAAAGAAACCAATTTCCAGCACCGAGGGCAATTTTCACAGTGTGCAATTTTGCTGTAAATTTTGGTTGCACTTTTTACAAGCAATCCGCGGATATTCTGTCAAGCAGTTTTTGTGTCAAAACTCTATCGCTATTGAGAGCTGTCACCGAAAGCATGGATTCACTGGGACAATGTATGTCATGTGCGAAAGCTTTGACAATCTGCCCAGGAGAAAGTCAGAACCTATATGCATTGCCGTTGATGTGACACCAGCAATCCAGATAAAGGATTACATGTGTCTGCTACATGTTTGCCATTATGACAATAAACAAGCAGGACATTTCTTTCCTACAAGGTTGGAACTTTCATCTTCGCAGAAGGATTGGGACCTGCTCAAGTATGTACCCCAGGAGGTGTTACATGGTTATACAATGGTAAAACTACTCCGTTCACTGCCAAAGACATTCCAGGGCTCAGAATCCGACAAGAGAACATTCACAGTGGGTGATATTTTACCATCCTACATGGTCAAGTCCAGCTTACTCTGTGTTCTAGATCCTGATGACAAGTTTGGGGAGGAGTATAAATGGATATGCAAGGACGATATATTTCAAAGTGAGACAAGATCTGCTTACAATGATGATGTGTTGCACCTGTGTCAAAATCTCATTGATCACAGCATGTCATGTAACATCGCAGAGCTCAAACATACTGAGCTTATAGCATGTCTGTCTGCAGATGATGTTACACAGTTACAAGAGATTGCAGATAAATGTACCCAGTCCCATTCTCATCTCTCTGGCAGAGACAGGATACTGCCATATGTCCTTATGACACAGCGGAATACTGCACATCACATTGTCCAGAACGGAATTAATGAGGACCAGCTCATAGAGAAAGTTTATAAGACACTGGCCGCACAGGGAATGCCCCAGCTCAACACAGACGATGACGTCATCTACAACAGGGTATACTATTCCGAGGCTGAAAAGCATGTGATACCAGGCAAGAATTCGACCAATAATGGTGGCTGTTCAAAAAACAGGAAAGGTGGTGTCCTGAAACAGGACATGGGTCAAGAAGGGGAATACTATCCAGATATAAGTTTGGAGATGGCTAGGAAGTGTCGTCTGTGGGCGCTGCATGCACTGAGACTGATCGTTCTATTCATAAAAAGAGAAGTAGAAATGAAGAATTACTACCTGCCTCGTCAGTTGGTTTTCTCCAGGGACGTAGATCTGACTATTGGGTTATGTGAGGTCTTTATAGCTCTCCTGGAGTAGAGCAACGAAATTGAACATGTATGTTAACAGTCTGGTCATCTGGCCTTGGCACTGGAAAGATCCATATACCAACAAAACTGGAAATGTGGCATGTGACATATCTATTTGCTACTCTCTGCGTTTGAGGCTTCGAAGGTCATCCCGGGTCCTCCCATAGGTATAGGCAACAATATGTTCAGGTATTGGCGGATTGCTTGACGGATGACAAGGCACTCAGATTATATTTTTCAGGAATTATTCTTAGCAATTGCACGTATGTGTGTGTTTGCTACAAGTGTTGACTGATGTTGAGCATGGAAGATATGTGCACTTACCACAGGAGTGAGAGATCAATTTTGTTGTCTTATTTTCTATCATTTTGATACAACATTTTGAAGGGCTAAGGGTGCTAGGATGGGTCATGATTGCGATGGCGTTGGGGTAGATGGGTGCTAAGCACCACACAATTTTTTCTAGTATCTTGTGAAACACTAAACCCTTGCCCTACTTTAGTGACTGTCTAAGTGCTACCTCATCACAGTATTGTCAAAACCCATTTTGACTGCTCGATATATCAGGCGTGTATAAACTGTCTTTGGCTCTGGTATAGAACAGTCCCCTTGGAATTATTCAAGAAGATCAGGGACGTTTTCCCTACTCCGGGCCTGTACTTCTTTATTCTTGGCTGCGTAATGTATAGACATCATAGCAGACTTGAATTGAATCAAAGTGCTTAGTCCTTTATGAGTTTATTGCATGGTGGATGGCAGGCCTCCAGAATATTTCTGACAGGGCTATATCTAACAGAAGGCAGACTCTTGACTAGGTTGACACTGTGCCAGATATTATGGGAGCCGTTAGTCATTAAAATATAAATATACTTTGATCATTTATACAGCATTTAGGAGGGCCAGGAATATAGAGGTGGAGGTCAAGGTCGAGTGATAGTAGGATATCGCTCAAATAATAGCAGCATGCAAATTTGCTCCATGCCACATAATGTGGTTCAAAACATTGGCCATTATTCGGCATTTCGCCTTGTAGTTTAATATTTGTGATCGTCTTTCCCACTATTATTCAATGTAAATAGTTTGGCCTGAATGTGATGAGATAGGATGATGAGTACTGCAATCCAGTGATCTGTCGAATAGGGTGCTTATCCTTGCTTGTATTGCTGTTTTGTGTATTTTCGTTTTTTAAGTTGTCTTTAGGGATAAGCCAGGACAAGATGACTGAGGAAATGGTACATTGTAGTTTATCATAATATGGTCAGTGGTATCACAGTGATACCATCAAGTGCTACTGTAAGGGTTTAAATCAGTTTCCATATGGCATTGAGAGGGTGGAGGTTCTTTCACACTATACGGATTACTAAGGAATTTGGGATATATACGTCTGTAATATCTCATACTTAGTTCCAATGTCAAAAACCTATGTCGCCTCATTCTGCTTCTCAGATTACCATGATAAATGTATTCTGTGCAAAATACTATCTGTTTATAGTATAGTAGTAGTTTATTTCCAAACTGCATACAGATTGATAATAAAAGGGATTCTCCAGTTGAATATACAACATGTATACAGTTTGGGGCAAATGTCAGGGCGAGTGGCTGCGGCTGTGCACCAAGTAAGAGAAAAATACTTGTAATACAGCAATGTTTGACATGAATAGATACACAGCTGACAAAATCCCAAATGGTTGTTTCACATTAAGGATACATATACTGATACTTCCCACACAATTTAACTTACATATTCAATTACAGGAATAAGGTAAATCACATCTCGACACTATATGATAGAACTAAACTTAAGCCACGGCATTACTGAGTATACAAGGTTGATGTTGCCTATTGAAACTCGAGATTGTCTTTGCAGAATAATGTTGGCTGGAAGAGAATGGCAGTAATGCGAGAAAGTATTAACAAAACTGTTTGGCACTTTTTGAGTTTGCCAGTACAATACATGCACACGTTCAGACCCTCGAGTACTATATCTATAGATATCTCTATTAAATACCTCAGAAATGATGGTTACATGAGCTCTTTGTTGAATTTGCTTATACATACATTGGCCTAAGCAAAAGTCATACAAATTAACAATTCGTAGTATATGCAGGTCTATGAACAGGGGCATTGTATTCTCCAATCTGCTAACTCCAGCTATAATCCTTATGGCCCTCTTCTGCAATATTATTAATGTATTAAGAAAGGTTTTGAAAGTACACCCCCACAGATGGAGCCCGCAACTTAAATACGGGTAGATTAATGTATAGTACAATAGTTTACAAGTCTGTATATTTACGCAATCCCTAACATTTCGTAATGCAAAAAGACAGGACATAATCTTGAATTGACAGTGCTTAATATATGGTTATTAAGTGTTATATGTGGTTATCACCTGTTGTACATACATGTTTATTTTTAATAGAATATTATATCTTTATCGTGTATCTACCAAAATGTAGCAGATATTTTTTTATCAATTATAACTGTAACTATGTACTTAATCACTGGTTGTACAAATGTGGGCAAGTATAAGTAAATTGTATTGGCATATACGTAAGATTAGTGCAGTACCTATATATTGTATCCTATATATTGTATTGGCATATAGGGAAGATTGATGCAGTGACTGAGTGTTGTATTGCCATATGGGTAAAACTGATGCGGTGCCTGTATGTTATATTGACATATGCTGATATGAGTAAAATTGATGCACTGTCTGTATCTTGTATTGATACATGGGTACAATTGAAGCAGTACCTGTATGGTTTATTGACATGTGGGTAAAATTGATGCAATATTTGTATATTGTATTGTTGTGTGGGTAAGATGGATGCAGTACCTGTATATTGTATTTGCATATTGTACTATGCAGATATGGTAAATGTCCCTCATACATTGTGCCTTTAATATACACTTTGACCATATCACTTTCAGATATTAAGTTTAACCACTGGTGTCTTTATATACTAAGGGTGACAGCATATAACATCATTAGCTATGATGTTCAAACATAAAGCAGCCCGTAACCGATCCGAACCCTAAGAGAGATCATGAATGTGCAAAATGTGTCTCGAAAATGGTATCTGTCAAACCAAGGCTCCCGCTGAGCTATAAATATGGAATTCCTCTGCAATACTACCCTCTAGTGTAGGGCTGAAGTTCTCAAAAATACATAAGTTTTGACTTATGTCAAATGTAGACTTTTACTCAGATAAGTGATTTAAGTCAAAATGTAGCCTTAAATATTTCCAGCCTAGAACTCAATATTCGTCTAATCCATATTGTTATAGTTACCCAGACATCAGTATAGCTCGATATATATGGCATATGCTACAGGGATATAGTACCACCAACAGTGCTGTAATAACTCTAGGACTTTGCTGTGGAGAAACTGTATAAATATGTCACAGGAGTATATTAGTGTATTTTGTTATAAAGTGTCCTAATGTATAAATATGTGTTCTGTTGCTTATATAAAAACCGGGATGTAATGGGCAAATGATGTGTCCAATTTTGTAAATAGGGAGAGTAGGTAGTTTAAAATTTTATTGTTAGAAGCATATATATATATATCAATATATCAAATGCAACTATGCATGCCTGTTAACTCAAATAAAATATACATAGGCTTAACGGTGTCTGGATGTACTACGTATCTTAAGCGTGGTTAGAACTTTGTTGCTTTGCCAGTTAAATGTGAGTCAATATTACTATATTGTTTAACTACTTGCGTAGCTGACGTATGCAAGACAGATATTTAATATAGAGGTCTGTGTGCATGATATGTTTTTGGAATACTTGCATTTCCTGTTATGTATGTAGTATAGACTCAGAAAGGACTGGAACAAGGTTCACCAAATTCGATTTCTTGCCTTTATCTAGGAAGTTTATGTATGTGTTGGTGTATCTGTACTGGGACCGCTCTTGTGGTAGACTGACCTGTGGCCAGTCTTTATAGTGCGAGCCCACTGAAACACTATGCCACGAGTATGCAGTGATGCATATAAATGCGCAGCGTTCGGAAATACAGTCAAAGCTTGTAGGAACAAAGCTTGTTGCAGAGCACCATCTCCACTGATATACTTGGTAC
>JAAUYG010116629.1_pt1 | contig 10359 bp, 10 predicted proteins | sample 7278091 | NCBI WGS metagenome assembly JAAUYG01 (sample SAMN14350201, study PRJNA611818) | marine sediment metagenome | isolation source: surface marine sediment (0.6m) | place: French Polynesia: Moorea | collected 2018-08
GCCGCCAATCCCTCTGCCGCCTTGATGATTTGATCCGTGGGGTCGCCGCTGACCATCCTGGTCTCGATCTCGGCCACATCACCGGCCTTTGCGGCCCGTTCCGCGATGTCCAGGATCTGCCGCCCGAGCGCCTGGTAGATCGCCTGCGATTGCTGGTTCTCCTCCAGGCTCCGCAAGGCCGACCCCAGGCCGGCCGGCAGGTTGGCGACCGGCAACTGCTCCCGGGGGGCCGCTTCGACCAGATGCTCGACCTCGGCGAGCCGGCGCAGCTGCGCCGGGGCCTCGCCCTGCAGGGTGACGTGCAGGAGGATCAGCTTGGCGCCATAGGTCTTGGCCAGCTCCGCGGCCAGGCCCGCCGCCTTGGTCGCGTGATCCGAGCCGTCGATGGGCGCGAGAATGGTCTTGAACACGGTGGCCCTCCCAGGGCGAAACATCCGGGCCTGAGCCCAGCCTTCCGGTATCACGGCGGAAGGCCCGGAACCTTGACGCACATCAACGATCCGCGGGCCGCATGACTCAGATCAAGGCGCCCGGACCTGGGCAGGAGCGAGACTGGCAGGAGACCGACGCTGCCTTGGAGAGGCCGGGTTGCGGCCCGGGACGGAATAGCCGAAAGGGCGGTGAACTCCCAAGGAAGGGCGGTCAGCGCTGAGAATCGAGGAGCGAGACGTGAACATCGGGATTGCCCCGGACAAGGTCTTCTTCGTCATCGTCAGGTCGCGCGAGTTCGACGCCCAGGTCGATGCCGGAGAGGAGGAACAAGAAGCCACCGCCGTCTCCGAGGAGGTCGACGAGCTGGTGCAGGACTATGGCGAGGACCCGACCTACGACGAGGTCACGGAGTTCATCAGCGCCCTCAACGAGGAGGAGCAGATCAACCTCGTCGCCCTGACCTGGCTCGGCCGCGGCGACTTCACCGTGGAGGAGTGGGACCAGGCGCTGCTGGAAGCCCGCAACGCCCGTAGCGACCACACCGCGAGCTACCTCTTGGGCATCCCGCTGCTCAGCGACTACCTCGAGGAAGGCCTGACGCAACACGGCTACGCCCTCGAGGACATGGAGGCGGAGCGGCTCTGAGCGCGGCTCCCCCCGGCCCAGAAGGCGAGACGGCAAGGCGGCCCGCGCTCAAGCGCAGCTTGTCCCTGCCTTTGGTCACGCTCTACGGCCTCGGGACCACCATCGGCGCCGGCATCTACGTGCTGGTCGGCAAGGTGGCGGCGGACGCCCAGAGTCATGCGCCCCTGGCCTTCCTCCTGGCGTCGCTGCTGGTCGCCTTCTCGGCGTTCTCCTTCGCCGAGCTCTCGGCCCGCTTCCCGCGCAGCGCCGGCGAGGCCATCTACGTGCACGAGGGTTTCGGCCGCCGCCGTCTGGCCCTGGCCACGGGGCTGCTGGTCGTGCTCGCGGGCCTGGTGTCCTGCGCGACGATCTCCCGGGGCTTCGTCGGCTATCTCCAGGCCTTCGTTCAGCTCGACCCGCAGCTCGCTCTGGTCCTGCTGATCCTCGGACTCGGCGCCCTGGCCGCCTGGGGAATCGCGGAGTCGGTCTCCTTCGCCGCCTTCCTGACCCTGATCGAGATCGCCGGCCTGGTCTTCGTCATCTGGAGCGGGCGGGAGAGCCTGGCGACGCTTCCCGCGCGCTGGCAGGAGCTGGTACCGCCGGCCGAGGCCGCCGCCTGGCTGGGCATCTTCTCCGGCAGCGTGGTGGCCTTCTACGCCTTCATCGGCTTCGAGGACATGGTCAACGTCGCCGAGGAGGTCAAGGACGTGAGCCGGACGCTGCCGCTGGCGATCATCACCACCCTGGGCGTGACCACGGCGATCTACCTGGCCCTGGGCCTGGTCGCGGTCCTGACCGTCCCGACGGCCGAGCTTGCCGCCAGCGACGCCCCGATCGCGCTGATCATCGAGCGCAGCGGCGCCGGCGACGGCCGCTGGATCAGCGTCATCGCGATCCTCGCCGTGCTCAACGGCGCCCTGATCCAGATCATCATGGCCTCGCGCGTGCTCTACGGCCTCGCCAGCCGGGGCTGGCTGCCGGCCCGCTTGGCCTCGGTGCATCCCGGGCGTAAGACCCCGGTGCTGGCCACCTCGACCGCGACCTTGGTCGTCCTCGGTTTCGCGCTCGCCCTGCCCCTGGAGACCCTGGCCCGCGTGACCTCGCTGGTGACGCTGGTGATCTTTGCGCTGGTCAACCTGGCGCTCTGGATCATCAAGGGGCGCGAAGCCGCGCCCCGCGGTCCCTTCGTCATCCCGCGCTGGCTGGCGCTCTGCGGCTTTCTCGCCTGCGGCACGGTCCTGACCGCCGAGACGCTACGCCTGATCTTCCTTTGACGGCCGGCGTTGCGGCTCCAGACCATCGCCCTGTCCGGTTTCACCCGGTCCGGTTTCACCGTCGAGGTTCCGGTCGTGCAGCAAGGCGTTCAGGGCACGGATGATACGCATCAGGCGCAGAGGCTCGCCGTCGGGCTTTCGGGACTCTCGGGCCAGAGCCTCGCGGTCGTGCCGCTCCCACCAGCGCAGGATGGCGATCTTTGCCTCCCGGTCCAGCTCCGGGTGCAGCAGCACGTCCTCGGGCTGACGGAACACCCGGGTCGGGTCACGAAGGATCTCCTTCAAATCGGCGCCCTTGCCGCTCTCGGCCATCCTTCCCCCAGGACCGATCTGCTTCTTCCGAAACACGACGAAACGACTGCTGAGACTCAGGGAACACCGGCGCGCCGGACACCTCATTGACCCACGTCAAGGTGCCAGGGCCATGTGAGAATGATGGAGAGCGGGTCAGGAAGACTTCAGGTCCAGAAGCTCGACCGGGCCATCGTTGATCGCCAGCAAGGTCCGGCACACGAAGGCGGCCGACTGGGTGCTCAGCAGGCGCAAACCAAGAAGGATCGCCGGCCGCCCCTGAGCCGCGGCGAGCAGCCGGAGCCAATCCCGGGAGGCGCAAGTGCCGCCCGGCTCCGCCGCCAGCGGCAACGGCCAGCCGCCGGAGACCAGGAAGGCCGTCGCCTCCGATTCCCCCGGCAGTCTCGACAAGGCCTTCGTGACGGGCCGCGAGCCGCCGGGGTCCGTGAAGCAATCATCGAGGACCAGGAAGGGCCCGAGGCCATGGATCGGCGCGGCCTGAAACCGACCGGCGAACAAGGCCTCGAAGGCCGCCGGGGTCCCGAGGACGCCGAAGCCGCCGGCATCGAAGCCCAGGCGCGGCAGCGCGACCAGGGCACCCTCGAGCCGAAGCCGGTCGCTGAAGGCGGCAAGGACGGCCCGCCGCCGGGGCTGAGGCAAGGGTCCGTCCGGCAGATCCGCGCGGCGGAAGGCGCGCCAGGATGCCGGGGAGCGGCTGCTCCGGCGAAGGTCGCGCTCGGAGGGCCCCGCGTCGAAGGCTTCGCGCAGCACCATCATGCGCCCCACCCCGTCACCCGTCGCCTCGCCGTCTCAATACTCGAAGCCATGCAAGTTGCCGTTCGCCAGATCGATGAGCGTCGCATGATCGTGGATCACCACATATTTCTGCTGCCGCAGGGAAACGATGCCGTGCTCCTTCAAGGGCTTGAACACACGGCTCACGGTTTCCGTGGTCAGGCCGAGGTAGTCGCCGATATCGGCGCGGGTCATCGGCAGGTAGAGACTGCCACCGTCGCCGCCACGGGCGACGGCGTCGGCCGCCTGGGCCACGAGGAAGGAGGCAATCTTCTCAACGGCGGTCTTGCGGCCGAGCAGAAGCATCTGCTCCTGCGCCGTGATCAGTTCCCGGGTGGCCAGCGACAGCAGGCGCTGAGCCAAGCCGGGCACGCGGGCCGCCAGATGGTCCAGCTTGGTCCGCGGGTAGAGCACGACGGTGACCGGCGTGATCGCCTCGGCGGTATAGATGCAGGCGCCCTGCAGCGACAGGCCGAAAAGCTGTCCGGGATAGACGAAACCGGTCACTTGGCGCCGGCCGTCCGGCGTGAGCTTGTACAGCTTGACCACGCCCTCGACGACCTCGAAGACGCTGTCGCTGCTGTCGCCCTCGCAGACGATGATCTCGCGCGGCGCGACCGACCTGCGGACCGAAGCCAGGAATAGATCGTCCAAGGATCCGCCCGGCAGCCCTTCCGCAAATCCAGCCCTCCGCGCCCCGCCGGAGCGCGTGACCTCTTGCGTCTTCAACGCCAGCATCCTGTCCTCCCCAGTAAGACGTCGCCGCGGAACGGGCCCGCAGCGCAAACCCTCCTCATGCCTCCAGGGAAACAGACTTGCGTCACCGCCGTATGTCGGCGGGCCGGATATTCGGCACCAAAGTGCAACGCTTTGTGACGAACTGTGACATGCCGTCCGGCCTTGGAGCAGCCCGCGCTCAAGCGAACGCGCGCTGCTCTGTCCCCATGGAAGAGATCAAACCCCGTTCAATTGAGTCCAGTCGAAGGGGGTTTGATCTTGCGGATCGGCGTCAGTCCTTCGGGCCGCCGCTCCGGGTCGGCGGGTCGGGCCGCGGCGCCTCGGTGGCCCGGCCGCGCTCCAGCAGGGAGTCGGTCTCGGCCCGGCGCAGGCGGCCGCAGGCCGATTCCACCTCGCCGATGTTGTTTCCGGAGGGATCGTGGGCGTAGGCGCGAACCGCGGCCTTCATCTTCGACCAGGCCTTGGCTTTCTCGACATCGTGGGGTTGATCGGGCATCGGCACCTCCCAAGTCGTGGGTCCTGCGCGGGCGCTCGCGCGGCCGGGATTCATCGCCCCGATGCCACCACGGCGCTTTACCCTGGAGCGGACAGTGTGCCCGAGTCCGGACGAAAGGACAGCGGTTTTTTGTGTCACTCTGCAACTTCATGCTACTCAAACGGGACAGCGTCGGCCGGAAGGCTGCGGCCGCGCGCAAGCGAGCCTCGCAGGGCTCCAGGGGTCGAGGGGAACCTGCACACCAGGTGTCATGGAAACACCAGGACACATACTGATCGTCGACGACGACCGGCGGATCCGGGAGATGCTGGCCGAATACCTCACGGACGAGGGATTCGCGGTCAGCCTCGCGGAGAACGGCCAGCAGATGCGCGCGGAGATGGCCGCCGCTGAGGTCGACCTGATCCTGCTGGACCTAAAGATCCCGGGCGAGGACGGCCTGACCCTGCTGCGCGCGCTGCGCCGGCAGTCGAGCGTCCCGGTGATCATGGTGACCGGCAAGGGTGAGATGCTGGACCGCATCGTCGGCCTTGAGGTCGGCGCCGACGACTACATCGCAAAACCCTTCCATCTGCGCGAAGTCCTGGCGCGTATCCGGGCCGTCCTGCGTCGGAGCGTCCCGGCTTCCGAACCCGACGCCGAGGCCAGCGATGCCGTGATGAAGTCCGGCCGGCTGGCCTTCGCCGGCTGGACCCTCGACCCGCGGCGGCGCGAGCTGCGCGACGCCAGGGGGGCCGAAGTCGAGCTGACGACCGGCGAGTTCAATCTCCTGCTGGCCTTCCTCCAGTCGCCGAACCGCCCGCTCAACCGCGACCAGCTGATGGACAAGCTGCGCGGCCAGGACTGGAGCCCCTTCGACCGCAGCATCGACACCCAGGTCGGACGGCTGCGCAAGAAGATCGAGGCCGATCCCAAGAACCCGTCGCTGATCAAGACCGTGCGCGGCATCGGCTACGTCTTCACGCCCGAGGTCGCGGCGACCTGATCGCGGGACCTTCAGTCCGCCTCCAGCATCCGCCTCAACTGGATCGCCAGCTCCGACGTCCGATAGGGCTTCGGCAGCACCGCCTCGCCGGCGTCCAGGGCACCGCACTGAGCCGCATAGCCCGAGGTGTAGAGGACCTTCACACCCGGGTGCTTCTCTCGGACCGCCGCCGCCAGCTCGCGCCCGCTCATGCCGCCCGGCATGACGATGTCGGTGAAGAGCAGCGCGATGCTGTCGTGTTCCTCCAGGGCATCCAGGGCGGCCTGCCCGCTGCCGGCTTCCCGTACCCGATAGCCGAGCGACGTCAGGCGCCGCACGGTCAACTGACGTACCCGGGCGTCGTCCTCGACCACGAGAATGGTCTCGCCCCGCCCCCGGGCGCCCTCGGCCCCGGCGTCCTCGGGCGTCGCCTCGGTGAGCGCCCCTTCCCAGCGCGGCAGGAAGAGGCTGACGGTGGTCCCGCAGCCCGGCTCGCTGGTGATTTTGGCAAAGCCGCCGGACTGCCTGGCAAAGCCGTAGACCATGCTGAGCCCAAGGCCGGTTCCGACGCCGGGCTCCTTGGTCGTGAAAAAGGGCTCGAAGGCCCGGGCCTGCACCTCCGGCGGCATTCCGGGACCATCGTCCGAGACCGAGAGCCGGACGTAGCTGCCGGGCCTGACCTCCGGATCCCCGGCCATGGCCGCGCCGTCGAGTTCGGTATTCGCCGTCTCGACCGTCACCCGGCCACCCTCCGCCAGGGCATCGCGGGCGTTGAGGCAGAGGTTCAGCAGAGCGTTCTCGAGCTGGCCCTGATCGCTGCGGACCGGCCAGAGGCCCGGCGAAAGCAGGATGCTGAGGTCGATGGCCTCGCCCAGGGCCCGCCGCAGGATGTCGCCCAGACCGAGGATCAGTTCGTTGAGGTCGAGGCTCTGCGGCTCGAGCGACCGGCGCCGGGCGAAGGTCAGCAGGCGGTCGATCAGGTCCGCGCCGAGCTCGGCAGCCTCCTCCGCCTGGCGGACCAGGGCGCGGGCCTTGTCGTCGGCGACTCGTGTCTCCAGCATCTCCAGGTTGCCGATCACAACCGTCAACAGGTTGTTGAAATCGTGGGCGATGCCGCCCGTGAGCTGGCCCACCGCCTCCATCTTCTGGGCGTGGTGGAGCTGTTCTTCGGCCGCCCTGCGGGCCGAGTTGTCGTGGATGATCCCGGTGAAGAGCCGCTGGCCGTCGAAGACCACCTCGCTGACCGACAGGCTGGCCGGAAAGGTGGTGCCGTCCTTGCGCCGGGCCAGGACCTCCCGGCCGGTCCCGATGACCCGCCGCTCGCCGGTCTCCAGATAGCGGCGGATGTAGCCGTCGTGGGCGCTGCGCTGCGGCTCGGGCATCAGCAGGCTGACGTTGTGGCCGATCATCTCTCCGGCCGGATATCCGAAGAGCCGCTCCGTCGCCGGGTTCAGGCTTTCGATCACGCCTTCGTCGTTGATGGTGACGATCGCATCGACGGCGCTTTCGAGGATCGCGCGCAGGCGCGCCTGCCGCTCCTCGGCATCGGCGCGGGCAGAGTTCTCGAGGCTGACATCCACACCGGTGCAGATCAAAAGCCGCGGATGCCCCTCGGCATCGCGCAAGAGGTCATGCGACCAGGACACCCGACGCCTGTCGCCGTTGCGATGGATCAAGTCACAGTCGGGGGCGCCGTCGGCGTGGTTCCTCAGAAGCTCGGCGATGCTGCGCTGCATCGCCTGCGCCTCTTCCGGCGGCACCAGGCAGTCCCAGATCGGGCGCCCGCGCACCTCGGACTGATCCCGCCCGGTCAGGGTCTGGCAGGCCTCGTTCATCAACACGATGCGCCCCTCGGGATCGAGCACGATGACGAGGGAAGGCTTTGGGGCGAGGGAAGGCTTTGGGTCCGGGGCCTTCGAATGATGCTTCGGCGCCGCAGGATCGGAGGACATATCCGGGATCCGCTTGCTGCTCGGGACTATCCTGTCACGGTTAGACTAGCCGGTCTGGCGAGGCGGGTAAAAGGCGATCATGAGGGCCGGCGGCGCCAGCCCAGGAGGCAGCGCAGGCCGATCGGGACCACCAGGGTGGTCGCCACGGCAGTGATGACCAGCGCCGAGAAGAGGTTGCCGACGATGGGATGGCCACCGTCGCCGGCCAGGAAGAGGCCGGATTTCTGGGCGATGCTGGCGATCACCAGCTCCACGGCGCCGCGGCCGCTGAGGCCGATCCCGATCGCCAGGGCGTGGCGCGGCCCGAGGCCGCACCAGTAGGCCGGGAGCCCGGCGCCGACCAGCTTGCCCAGGAAGGCCAGAGCGATCAGGGCGGCGAGGAACCCGGGTACCGTGGCGAAAGCACCGAGGTCGAGCTGCAGCCCGATCCAGGCGAAGAAGACCGGGCCCGCGACGGCCGAGGTCACGGTCCCGACCACGGCCTTGACCCGCTCGTAGGCCGCGACGCCGACCTGTCGCCTCTCGAAGAAGAGTCCGGCGACGAAGGGCCCGAGGACGAAGTGCAGGCCCAGCAGCTCGGCCAGGAAGCCCAGCGCGAGGGCGAGCAACAGCAGCACGGTCAGGCTCATGGCCCCGCCCTGGTTGGCCGGAAGCCGGCGCCACAGCGGCGCGTAGAGGAAGCGGCCGAGCCCGATCGCAACCGCGAAGAATACGCCGACCGAAGCCAGCAGCAACAGCAGCGCGGTCAGGTCCGGCAGGTCGCCGTGGATGATCAGATGGCTGGCGACCGCCAGGAGGACCAGCCCCAGGATGTCGTCGATCACCGCGGCGGCGACCACGACCTCGCCGACCGCCTGGTGCAGCAGGCCGAGCTCCATGAAGACCTTGGCGGCCACCGGGATCGCCGAGATCGACAGACCGATGCCGAGGATCAGGGCCTGGCCCTGCTTCAGGTCGGAGGGCGGCAGGACCATCCAGCCGAGCAGACAGCCCAGCACCAGCGGCAGCAGCAGGCCGCCGCAGGCGACCAGCACGGCCTCGCGGGAGTGCTCGGCGATCTCCTTGGGCTCCATCTCGATGCCGGTCAGCAGCAGAAGCAGGAAGATCCCGGCCTCGCCGATCAGCTCGACCGTTTCGCTGCCCTTCAACCCGGCAAGCCAGGGCAGCTCGACCGGCAGGCTCACCAGCGCCAGCGCCAGGACCACGCCGGCCAGGATCTCGCCGATCGAAGACGACTGATGACAGGCGACCGCGATCCGCCCAAAGATCCGCGCCGCCAGAAGGACGACCAGGACCTCCAGGACCGCGGTCACGCGTCGCCGGCCTCCTGCCGCGCCCGGTCGGCCGCCTCGGCCAGGCGCCGCAGGGCCGCCGAGACCTCGACCGGGTAGGCCGGCGCCGGCTCCAGCGACCTCAGCGCCGCCGGCAGACGGCGCAGCTCCGCCGCCGCGTGGCCGCGGGCGTCCTCCAGGCCGGGCAGCGGCGCGATCCTGCGCCCGGCGCGCATGACCGGCGCGATCAGGGCCTCGCCGCCCTGGGGGTCGCCTTCGCAGGTCAGGACGTCGCCGGTCATGACGGCATCGTGGTCATAGCGCCGGTAGACCTGCTTGCGGCCCGGCCAGGTCGCCTTGCCGGTCGAGACCTTGCGCTTCGGCCGCCCGGCGTAGACCTGCAGCTTGTAGGCGCAGTCGAGCGCCGGCGCGTCTGAGGCGGTGGTCAGGCTGGTGCCGATGCCGTAGCCCTCGATCGGCACGCCCTCGGCCGTGTAGCGGGCCAGCAGCGTCTCGTCGAGACCGCCGCTGGCGAAGATCCGGATGTCCTCCAGCCCGGCCCGGTCGAGAAGCCGGCGCACCGCCCGCGCCTCCTCGGCAAGATCGCCGCTGTCCAGACGCACCCCGCGGACCGTGATGCCCCGCTGGGCCAGGCGCGGCGCCAGGCGGATCACGGTCCGGGCCGCCGCCAGGGTGTCGTAGGTGTCGAGGAGCAGCACCACGGCGTCCGGACGGGCCCGTGCGAAGCTCTCGAAGGCGGCCTCCTCGTCGTCGTGGGCCTGGATGAAGGAATGCGCCATGGTGCCGTAGACCGGGACGCCGTAGAGCCGCGCCGCCGGGGTGGTCGCGCTGCCGGCGAAACCGGCGAGGTAGCTCGCCCGGGCCGCCAGCAGCCCGGCCTCGGCGCCGTGGGCGCGACGCAGGCCGAAGTCGATCAGGGTCTTGCCCGGCGCCGCGAGGACCATCCGCGCCGCCTTGGAGGCGACCACGGTCTGGAAGTGCAGCAGGTTGATGATCCGGGTCTCCAGCAGCTGCGCCTCGGGCAGCGGTGCGGTCAGCCGCAGCAGCGGCTCGTCGGGAAAGCAGAGCGTGCCTTCGCGCAGGGCGTGGAGCTCGCCGGTAAAGCGGAAGCCTTCCAGATAGTCGACCAGGGCGCCGGAGAAGCGGCCGCTGTCGCGCAGCCAGGCCAGCTCCGCCGCCGTGAAGGCGGCACCTTCCAGGAAATCAACCACCGTCTCCAGGCCCGCCGCCATCAGGAAGTTGCGGCTCGGCGGCAGCTTCCGCACGAAGAACTCGAAGACCGCGGTCTCGGTCATGCCGGCCTCGAGATAGGCCTGCAGCATGTTCAGCTGATAGAGGTCGGTGAGCAGCAGGCCGGTCCCGAACGCGGGCTGCGGGCCTGACGGATCGTGCGAAGAAACCATGGATCACGCGGCCATCGAATGAGTTAGAACGAACACTGGCTTGGATTCCACAGGTTGCGGCCAAGGCGCCGCCCGTACCTTGACTCAAATCAATCAGC
>JAAUYG010117632.1_pt1 | contig 10359 bp, 7 predicted proteins | sample 7278091 | NCBI WGS metagenome assembly JAAUYG01 (sample SAMN14350201, study PRJNA611818) | marine sediment metagenome | isolation source: surface marine sediment (0.6m) | place: French Polynesia: Moorea | collected 2018-08
ATTTGTGTCAACAGATGAGAGATAATACTGACAATATATGTAATTTATATAAATACAAAAGATATAAAATATGTGCTTCCACATGGTATTTATTCCATCATGGATGTTACTTGGAAAGTTCTTCAGACCCCTAGCAATAAGAAATATTGCACAAATAGTAGACAAAGTACATTCATGATGTGTAAAAACATAATAAATGTCATAACTTATCAGTGCTAAGGCATAACATGATAGTTCTTGCAAGTTGCTACCATGCAGTAATCAGGTAATGGTGTGCAAATTATCTCCACACTGTAACCTGAGGCTTGTGTTAGTAAAGCTTCTGTTGAGACAAGCTTACGTTGATGGATATTATCATATTGTCTTAAAAACAGAAATCATTTCTTCTAGAACATAACATCAAGGCACTGATAGTACCATGACATTATGATTATGCGCTAAGGCATGATTATTTTTAAAAGCAAATCATCTTAAGTAAGTTAATGTTTTATTGGCAACCACAGGGTTGGACAGTACATTCAATATGACAACAGCAGTACATGTAGATAAGAACATACGAGCTCTAGACTCACAAGCCAAATGTATATAAAACTATCCCTGCATTACTGGAATTATAAACTGCAATTGGTTAGAACATTATCATGATCATGATGACACTAATAGTCACACTATACTACTCCCCTACTTCGGTAAAGTTTCAGGGTGGACTTAACTAGGACGTTAAAATAGCATTGTACAGACAATCGGTTATGGCACTAGTTCACTGGCAGTTAAATAGATATATAAATAATCAGGACTTCGATTATTTTTTTTCAACATTCACATACCAGAGACGATGTTCTGCATTTGGTCAAGCACAACTCGAAGTGATCTGTCACTGATGCAAACAGATTCTGGAAGTTGTCTTGAGCCTGCCCAAGGATTTTCCTTAATAATGGTTGCTGAAATATACATATACATATCATACACTGATACGCATATACACATAAATGCCATGATTTCATAGCTCATATATTTCATTTAATTTAAAAATGCACTCCATTGTATGAATTCCCCCTTCATGTGTAATTAAAATCCACAAGTTTAAATTTTTGTTCACTACACCTCTACTCATCCGACATACTTTGCATGTTCACACAAACCAAAGCACTTTGGAATCAAACTATGTTGTCTTAAAATGAAGGTGTTCTTAAACTAAAGGGTTCTATAATAGAGGATTACTGTATGAGACACAACAGGTTGTTTAAACTAAAAAAACTTTGTGAGAATAAATGTAGGTGGCACAATTTGAAACTAGCACTACTCATAAGTACTACTGTCAAATATATTTGTGTATTGATGATTGAACTCACTTGATGATAAGCCTTTTCAGGGCTGGGTTCTGAATAGTATATACATGTAGTTATGATTCTGTAGCAATGAAACTAGAATGAACCATTCTTCTTCTACTACCGTAACGGTATTGCAACTGACCTTTTCAGGTTGTAAGCAACAGGAGACACAGTGTTCATACACTGAGCAGCAGCCATTCTTTTGACATGTGTCGCACCTATAACGCCTCGTGTTGGAAGCTTCTGTATCACAGCAGCCACCGACTAACACATCCTCACGCTGACAGACATAACCTGACACAGAAAAGAATAATGATTAACTATTTTCAACATGATCAGTGCAGCTCCAAAGTACCATTACACTGTGAGATATAATATCTCAGGTTCAGGTCATTCAGGCAGTAAATGCATAAAGAAGATCTTCCTATAACACATATAACGATGCGTAATTCTTTTTTTTTAAATTTTAATTTAAAACATGCAGGATCCTTGAAGTGCTATATACTAGTACTGCTTTGCCCGTCATTTGTGTATCACTTTGTCATGTCCTACTTATGTTTAACAGTACATATGGCCTAACTTGGGTCCTTTACCATGTTAACAAGACATATTGAAAAAATATGAGCATGATCATGATGAGTGACCTGACCTTGAATTTCAAACTCATGAAAACCTTCACCTTTATCATCGGTTATCAAAGTTTTCCCTTGTACAGAATTTCTGCAGGTCTTCAATGTGGTGTTATTTTTGCCAGTCAAATCCCTGATAACTTTGTTTTGATCACTGTCAGCTTCGGGTTTGATTGCCGTTTCCTCTTCACTGCCCTTCTGCCACTGAAAAGGTTGCTCACGGAGCTTGGGTCCAGGCACGTTAGTCTCTTCTAAGGGAACTTGGGAGTACTGAGCCTGATTGCATAAGAGACAAAAAAGAAACTCAACAGAAGTTCAAGAGATGCAGCTAAATGTTCACGATATGTACGTAGAGTGTAATATTTATCAAACCAAGCTGCACAGTACATGCATTATTCATTAAACTTCATAGTTCATGAGTGGTCTGCTGCATCACTGCACATGCATACTGTATTGCTGGGAGAGAATTTTCTTTTATGAGAAAAAGCATGGGTGATATTTGATGACGTTTGCAATGGGTCGGTCCTGTCAATGGCATCTGCAACACAGGTACTAGTATTGGCAATGATGGGAAGAGTTGATACTGATTATGGTTATGAAATATTCTGAGATTCTGCGGATCATTATTTTAGCGACAGACTGGCTAATCAGATCGTAGTTTTGTAGGTGGGCTGGGTCACGAATCGGCAGTTAAAAGGGGCAACAAATCACTCTTTAGTGAGGAGTGCAGATCGTAACTTCCAAGATAAGAATTTGGTCGGTTTGCTAGATCGATTTGCCAAACCCCCAAAATGGCCGGTTCACGTGATTCGGTAGATTCGATTTTAACCCATGTGTACCCCTACAAGTCTCCAGTCATCCTATCCATAATTTATTACATGTAATACCTCTGATGCATAATGGAATCAACATTAACTTTAATAAGTTATTTTCCAAACTTCGCTTCAATTAAGCGTATATATATATATATATATGATGAACAACATAAACGTACGCAATATACTTATCTTTTTTGTCCACTTGTACGATTATGCCATAATGATGAAAATAAATGAAAAAAGTTCCATTCTAACTGTGGTGTTTTGATATGACTGTGGCGAATGGACTCAGTTGTGATGAAAGGAATGTATGACAAAGTGACCGGCAATCGATCAGATTACATAGCAGATATGGTTGTGCAGACTATGGCTCCATCTTGACTTTTCACTGAAGGTCAACATATCTTTATCTGTACTCAAAGTGTGCTGACAATATTGTAATACTAATTATATATGTACAGTACATCATCTTCAGTCTTTGAAATACAGTAATACACTAAGGCTCTTCATAGGCATAACGAACCTGCAATCTGAGTTTTGAACCCGCTCAATGGGGGCATAGCCACATGTCACTTTGCCCAATGCTCTAACCATTTGGGCACTGGACACAGCAGACAGGGACAAGTTCTAGGCGGCAAAGTCGGGGGGGGGGGGCGGTAGGTGGTGGAGTTGATGATATAATGTATAAATATCAACAATTTCGCGTCGCTGTGATCTAGGGCTAAAGCAGACATGGCTGAGATTATTCAGTGTTAATGGCCGAAACTAAGCCTAAGACTGGTGACTCATCATGTTGGCCTGCAATGCCGTGCATGTGCATGTCATGCATGTGCTCAGATGCTAGGATTTCCTAAAGTACATGAGTATATACATTAAAATTGAAGTAGATTTACGTGCACACGGGTTCTGTTCCACAACATACATACCTGTTTATATATACTGGTAACAAAGTACAACAAGGAACAACCAAAAATTACGGCCAGGACCCATCTCCTCTTCAATATTCGGGGGGTAAACATTTGATTTGTTTATACTCGCTCCCAGACGATATTTACGTACGTGTACGCTTAAAAAGCTGCAGCGCGACACTTTGGACATATGTAGGCAGATTCAATGACAAGGACCAAGATGTTATAGTTTAAAAATAAGAAAGCCTAGGGCAGGACCCCGGGGAAGGACCTAGCATGTGGAAACGTTATTTTATCCATAGGGTGTTGGATGTGTGGAAAAGCTTGCTCGATAACGTCGTAACAAAAAAGAAGACCAAAAATCACTCCTTTGCTTGTACAAAGGGCCAGTTAGGCCAAAACTAGAGTACGGCATTGTCATCTGGTCATTGTACCTGAAGAAGGATCAGGATGCAGTAGAGTCTGTGCAGCGTCGAGCTAAAATGGTTCCAGGCCTCCAGGACCTACCCTATGAGGACCGTACATGCAGTGCCTACAGCTCCCAACCCTGACACATAGACGCTATAGAGGGAATACTATGACCCAGGTATCCGGGCCAGGTATACAAGTACCTCCAATAGAGAAGTCTCAAGTTAAAACTTAAAACAAAATCTTTGATTTTTTTTACTTGAGATTTTCACTTAAGACTAATATTTGGAGTTTACGAAAAATACCTGCAGGCAAAATTTAATTCAAATCAGCCTATGAAGCTAAGTGTTTTGGAACTTGACTTCACTGAACCATCACTATATTTTTTCTGGTTTAACCTCAGAGGCTAAAGGTCGTGATTTTCTGTAACCATATTCCAAAAACCGTAGCCACAGAATACTAGGTTTCATAAGGTGCCTAAAGTATCGAATGCAAATTTGATAAATTCTAGCCAAAACATCATCACATTTTTTTCTTCATTGAGAACAAGTCCTATATATACAGAAATTCGTTTTCCCCAATAGATAGTTCTATATAGATCACATTTGAAATTTTATGCTAAATAAAGGTTACCTCTTGTAATATGCACAGTATTGTCAATATTGTGCCCTTTCATTGTTTTAAAAATTTAACCCAATATTAATGGTGTATATATGTTTTCTTGCTCTTTTCAAGTTCCTGCATAGTGATAGCTGACCATACTATTTAATCTATATCTAACTGACATGATGCTTCTTTCTTTCTTCAACCGCAACCGTTTTTCTTTGGAAGATTCACAGAATATGTAGTGAATAGGGGACATCACCTTACAAACACGATCACATAATTAAGGGAAATTTTCCAATAGGAAAGACAGAGATACAAAATATGCATATGCGTCCTCCTCCTCCTACCCTTCCTCCTCCTCCTCCTCCTCCTTTTTCTTCTTCTTCTTCTTCTTCTTCTTCTTCTTCTTCTTCTTCTTCTTCTTCTTCTTCTTCTTCTAATGCATATTATTATTATTATTATTATTATTATTATTATTATTATTATTATTATTATTATTATTATTATTATTATTGTAGACCATTGAGCATGGCGAGACACGGATGTGCAAGAAACATTTTCTGAGCTGTTGAGCTTCGATTCATTTGGGAGGGTCTATATACTTTGAAACAAAAAGACGTGCAAAAAAGAAATATTGAAATATTTCTTTGGCCTTTGCTAAATTAACTTCTTGTTGAAAGGTTTAAAATGATTGCGTAACAGGTCTTAATTATAAGTGTTGACATACCCTCAATTACCATGGTTAGATTTAAGAGAAGGTGGGTATGACAAGAAATATCCCTAATATCGCCCATTAAAGCCGCGGGCCCCCCCCCCCCCAGTAGTCCCCTACCAACCACGATGTAGCCGGAAAACCTGGCTCCTCAAGCCGTTTTACTAGTTTTTTTACACCTTCTGACTTGACCTGATATGGTTGCACGGCAGAAAGTGTAAAAAGTTAAATAAAACAGCTCGAGGAACCAGGTTTTCTGCCCGGTTTTCTGGCTAAGAGTCACTGAGCAGGCACTTGCCCTCCATGTGCAATTAAACTTCTCTATGCATCACCCAGCGAAATGATATGACCTTTTATTTTGTTTGTGGTAATACTAATATGACAAAAACGTTACGATATATCATTTATCAATATATAATAGGAAAAAACAAAATACGTCGGACTTCACTTCTGTGAATATATTTTATGCCCAATTGGAAAAAAAATTCCCCGATTTGCTTCAGGTTGGTATGTATGAATTTACGTTTGCTCACTGGAAAATTTTCCCCAACCTGTATGTCCGAATTTCCCCGCTGCTGTCCGAATCTCCCATATTGTTTCAAGGCTACTTCCAACTCATTTAATGTGCATTAAAAATAAAATGATAGACTCGGGGGGGGGGGGCATGAGAGCAGCCACCCCGTGGCGACCCTGGGTATCGGGTCTTGTCGGAAATTTTGTTCAGACTTGGCCTGATAGCGAATGCTCTCACAGTACACAGTGCAGTTCTTAGACTGTAGCGACTTGAATTGACGTTGGAATCATTATCACCGGTTTTGGCACGGTATGACCCTTTTGGTGTTGATATGCCGTTAAACTGTGGCATCATCTAGACTCCATGGCTAAACTACACATAATGCACTATCAACACAAACAAAACAATCATATCCCCCTAGTAACAGACAAATTACTGCATGGCAACTTTGCTGTCAATACCACCAAGTAGGAATGCCCTTTATTCCAAAATGCATAACTGTCCAAAGTTTCCGGCATTGCCCCTGTTGATTATTTTTCTGGAAATGATTATCATATCGGCACCCATACAGAATATCGGTAGTTCCAAAAATGTCCTACTATGATGTCCACCTTAACACTACATAGAAGTACATCGTTAACATTGCAATGAACCAGCTAGCTGCGGGCAGCAGTACCTGTATATGCCGAGATCATCCTCTGCCATGATCAGGAGACATACATTTGATGGCCTTTACCTATGTTATATCGAAGAATTCAGGTGAGGTTTTGCAGCTTCTGTCAAAAGTAAACGAAGCCTTTTGCTGTCACAGGCATTTCTCATTCCGAATGCACTACAGTCAATGCCAAAACCTTCTTTCCCAATGCATGCTGCCTTATTAATTACAGTATAATTAATCAGGCAGGGGAAAGGGGTAATGCATTGGGAAAGAAAGTTTTGGCAAATTTAGATGCCAATCTGCATGATCTGCAGACAAACATTGACAACAACAAGCGCTACAATTGGCTGAAGTCGAACTTTGGTGGAGTACTTTCTCCTAAAAAACACCTTTATAATAAAACCCATGACAGGTGTCAAGATCTGTCAAATGTAAAGGCTGGCAGATTTGGCAGGCAAGCAATTACGCGTCAAACTTGATTTAACATGTCCATGTGTCAGATTTGACCCCAAGAGAAGTGGAAATAGGCGCCGATTTTTTATATTGTGAAAATATACTATAATAAATAACACATGAATAATGTGGGCATGTCTGTCATTGTATGGATGTGTCCCCATTTCTCGGTCACAGTGAACATGGTGAATGCAGATATTATCACAGTTGTGTCTGTTCTTTCTTCAGTAATAAAGATTCATGCCTGATATAATTGTTTATGTAAACAATATATTGATGGAATGAACAGTCTCCAAAATTCGGCTGCATGGCTCTTATGAGGTTGCTCATACAGAGCCCACATCACCCCAGTCCTAAAGGAGCTACCATAGTTACCAGTCTGGGAGAGGATTATCTTTAAATTGTGCACTATGGTGTTTTAAATTACTTAACCCATCATGGCCCACGCACCGAAGTACATCACTGACCTGCTTCTCCTGTACAACCCAACAAGATCCCTCTGATCAAGCGCCACCGACCTCCACCACCGAGTACCGCCAATTATGTCTTCTGACTTCATCTCGTCTCTGAGAGTAATACTGTATTAGAGATGTTTCTTGTTTGCTCCTTTTCAGGTACATGGTTTATGAGATTATTCCCAGTGACAAGTACAGGCCTTTGCCGTTCACCGAGCAAGATGTTTACCACAGCGTAAAGGATGCAGTTCTGCAGTTTCATGGGGATTTTGGTCTGGCTGCTGTGCAGGCCACATTATCAGGTATTCAGAGAACATTCAACATCCCCTGGGGCGATTTCCTAAAAAAATATCTTTTAAGTCCTCTAGTGATCTTAAGCATGGAAGAGATAATGGTTGGCAAGGTGAATAACGAGCTTAAGGCTTTCTACATGTTTTAGGCTAAAGATTTTCCAAAAACTGGCCCCCGTAAGTGTTGCATATATACGGTACTAGTGATGGTGAGAAGTTAATCAATATATCATAAGCTGATAAAATAAATAACCTGAAGCACAAAAAAGACAATGGTTGCTAAAGGTTGATTAGTAGATTTAAACTGATTTAAGCTCATTTCTAATCTTAAAGTATTTCTAGATGCTGGTCCAGTATCTCACTTGCGTGCTATTTCAGCCACAATGTCAGCATATACATTTGTGTACTACACTTAATCCAGTGGCATGGGTTTTCTTTTTGCTCCTACACCTTTCATGTTCTGAACATCTTAATTATATGTACCACTATATGTGACAGGTCAAAATACAGCTGTAATAATGTTCTTTATGATTCTCTTTAAGTCTGGTGTTATACCATATTGCATTGTTTGGTCTTCATATTTTACGGGATTGATAATCTCTTTTAACTACTTTTCTTGTGCTATGTTGTGCATGAATGCTATGACACATATTACAGTAATGATGTTCTGTTTGTTATTTCAGTATAAATAATATACTAAATCATCATGCATCTCGAGTAGCTGCTTTATATTTTAGTTTCTAAACTTTTCTGCTCATACACATGTCAAGGCTTCTACTTGTAGTTTGCATAGTCTTTTACTTTCTCCAGTGGGGTATGTACAGTCAAAACTGTTACATCACAAACAAGCATGATCTGACAGAAAATGCCTGTCTTCAACATTTCTGTAAAGTACCCAGCCTCTTCACTGAATGTAGAACAATGCTAGGGTAGATTTGCATTTGATTAATGTAAATACTGATGCTTACATCTATGCATGTATTTTTTTTTTTTTTTTCAGTGAAATATCTCAACCCCCACACACACATTGTGCTCATTCGAGCAAACCGCGGCATGCAACATATTGTGATAACCTCAGCAGTGTTCATAACAAAGATAGGTGATGCGGAAGTCATGTTCAGATCCCTGGGCCAAAATGGTAATCCAGCTGTTGGTGTATGCAATTGTGTATTCACATCTGTCAGATCAGTCTTCATCTCATCCGTTTCATTACAGTAGATATACCAGTATGTTCATGATGTTTGTACAGTGTCATTCTCACCTTAAAACACGTGATGTAAAATGATGCTTCCACTTGAATCTGACAGAAAGTGCCTGTCAGTGACTTCAGCATTTCTGCAAGGTACCAGCTTCTTCAGTGAATGTGGAACAATGCCATGGTAGATTTGCATTTGATTAATGTAAATATGCTGATGCTTACACTTTAACCTGTTCAACAGGTTTTTACACACTTACTGCATTTGTAAGATTAGAGCAGTTTGTTTTAATTTTGTGTGGGAGTAGGAATTGGTAGAACATGTAGAACCGGTTTCTATGTTTGCAACATATATTTAATGGGACTTAGGATGAGCAGAAACCTTGGCTCCACAAGAAGTTTTTCCACTTTTTGACTTTACATACATGACGTGTCATCAAATCATGTGTTAAGTCAGAAAGTGGAAAAACTAGTAAAAGACTTGTGGTACTAGGTTTTCTGTTCAGTGTACTTTGGGAGAGTGTATAGAATCGATCCCCCTCTCCATAATAGTTATAGTGGTAACATCATTCTGTCTAGTAAGGCTATGTACAGAACAGACACACTTGCAATGGCCTATATTTACTACATTTACAGAATTTGTACTTTTCTAGCCTAGTGAAACTGCTGAGAACTTTGTTGTGCCTGTTTGCCAAGACCAGGTAGAAAAGTAACCCCAGGTTACAAAAATTGTGTTAGGCAAAAATTGCAGGATCCTATTTATCTTGAAAACTACCAGCACCAGTATCTTGTTGCCATGTATTTATGGACTCCTCCTTGGCTTCAGGAACCATTAAAAAGGCCTACGAGTTTCTCCAGGAGTATCACGCAAAGGAGTTGTCTCGGATTCTGGGAAGATGTAAGACTGAAGGTAATTGTACTTCCTTAATATTACCAAGAAATAAAGGTAGAATTAACCAAAACGGTAAATTCGGTGTTTTAACCGTTGGTCAGTGTGAAAGTATACCAGCAGTTAGCGTAGACTATGCATGTACCATAGATTAGGGTTGTTGTGGTTACGCTGATGGTTAATTAAGCTTGTGTGATTGCAAAATTGTGGCAGATTTTTTTTATAGAAATACTTTGTCCAAACCTCAACTTGATTAAAAAGGCAATGGTTATCATCATGATCATAATGGTGATTAATTAACTTAAGCATTTTCCTGGCTTAAAAGATTTGTCTGGGAATTGGCCCTGATCTTTTTGGTCGGCATACTGTAGTTGTTTGTGTCCATATTACGAGTGTAAATGACCAAACAGTTGAAGCGTAATATGAAGGTGCCTCTATAGTGTATGGGTATAACATTGGACAAACACATCAAGAGTTCTGGGTTCGAATCCAG
>JAAUYG010046502.1_pt1 | contig 10357 bp, 6 predicted proteins | sample 7278091 | NCBI WGS metagenome assembly JAAUYG01 (sample SAMN14350201, study PRJNA611818) | marine sediment metagenome | isolation source: surface marine sediment (0.6m) | place: French Polynesia: Moorea | collected 2018-08
GCCACTCTCAACAGAGGCCACCCTGTCTAATAAGGCCACAAATCTTTGTAGCTACTGCTATCAATGTATTTACTTCTCCCTCTCACCACAGGCCACCTCTCTAATAAGGCCACCCTATTTGCCAAGAAACTGTGGCCACATTAGAGAGGTGGCCTGTGGTGAGAGGGAGAAGTAAATACATTGATAGCAGTAGCTACAAAGATTTGTGGCCTTATTAGACAGGGTGGCCTCTGTTGAGAGTGGCCACTAAGAGAAGGACCACTCTATAGGCCTTTCTATAAATGGCCTCAGATTATTAATAGCCTACAGATGTGCTTTATAATTATGTCTCTATTAATGGCCCCAGGCTACTAACAGCAGAAAGACGGTATTTATAATTACATGTATTTACCCTTACCTGTTGCTGAGCAGTGGTTTCGTCTATGTACTTCGTGTTGGCTTGTTCCACCTCATTCTCAAGCCGTGTGTACCGATCCTGAGGCTTGCTCGGACCGTTTGCTGTACCGTACTGCATCTAAAATCCAGAAAAACTTTCTTCACTACATGCAAAATCCAGAATATTACAACGGTACCACATTTTCACCATCTTGCCTGCCCAGAAAATCCAGGAAATTAGGCCTGGGTTTTGTTTCCCCGGTTTGTTTCTCAAAAAAACTTAAATAGTCAGAAGCATAGAAACTTAATATACTGTAGAATTATGGTATATATGCATGTATAGTGAGCATGGAACCTGAAGATGCCACAGGCTGGCAGAATTTTGAATATACATTATGTACATGTATATACATGATATGGGAAAAGCTCCCAGAAATATCTTCAGTTCAAAAACAGACTTAAGCCTACTGTTTTGAACTTAAGATATTTCTGGAAATGGTCCACGGATTTATGGCACTGATAAATTTCCCTCGTGGTTTTAAGGTTTTTCAAGAAACTTTTTTTGCCTTGTGCACGTTGTGTATGACTCTACAATAGATAGGTGGGAGGGAATCAAAGCATGTCCAAAACTAAGCTGGCATGATGCTACAGTGTAGTACCGACCGATTACTGGGGTATCTGGAAGAAGTCGGGGCCAGCTTCTTAAGACAATCTTAAGTTCAGAACTGATATTTAAAGCATGCAAAAGACAAAGGTTGTCAAGGTTAAAGTTTGGAACTTAAATTTCTATTTAAATTTCTGTTCAGACTGAAGATTTTGTCTCAGAAACTGGCCACTGAATACATGTATACAGGTCATTATGGTATGCAGACTAACAATTACTTAACAGGGCTTAACTAAACATGTAAAGTGATGGTGGGACACGATTTGACCCGATCCAGTCTAGATGTGCGTACATCATGCATTACAATAGACTAACAGTATACATACACAAACATCCACATCCAAATCAAAGTTGGAAATGTTCAATTTAATATTCTAAGTAAGATATAAGATTATTAATAAACATGTATTTTCGTTTGATAGGCACAGTTTGTATGTACACGTGTACTCTGAAGTTTCTGGCATGTATACTGGCACATGTAAGGCGTAACTGGTAAAGCTGCATAATGGTAAATGTATGTAAGTCTGTCTTTTTGTTTAAAAATTGAATTACCGGTAATTTACGTATATGATTTTGGCATACATGCATGCAGTAAAAGATATCCAAACCATGTTAACTAAATTGAATTGGAATATTTATATACAAAAATATTTTGTATGTGTGTGTGTGTGTGTGTGTGTAAGGGGGGCTAGGGGATTTGAGTGTCTGGCCATAAATGCAGCTGTATAATACAAAGTATTCAACCCGGAACACATTATTATAAACACCGTTCTAATCGCAGAGGATACCGAGCACTCTAAATTTTCTGCCAAGATCGAATCAATTTCCAAATGGGTCCTTTTTGTTTTAGCCTCTTCGGTGCCTCTTGTGTTTTTGCTCAAACAAGGAGACCAACTTAAGAAATGATGCACAAGGGTATTACTTCCCGATTCATTTGCATGCTCCGGCACTCGTTAGCCGTGCGCCTTGCAGCTTAGGATGGCTCAGAGATCATTTATAAAATAAGGAACCGGTAGAAGGGTTTAATATGAAAAAGTAAAGAGGCAAAAAAAGTATTTCTCACTCTTTTCTATTTTTTTTTTCTTTTTATGCTTACAACTGCTGTGATGAAGGTGGTACAGGCATGAGAACCTCCCACGGGGCCACCACAAGCTGTTGAAGGACACTTTCATGAATACAGAGAAAACTGTATTGATCTGAATACTATGCTGATCAGCAGCACGTAGGCAAGGGATAAAAATCCATCAGACATGATGCGGTATTTACAATTTATATAAACAAAGATATATATGCATTTTAAAGCTTTTTCTTCAAGTGACATGTGGCTTGAAACTTACTTTTTCCAACGTAACTCTTCCAGACAAGCTTGGTCAGCTGTTACGTTTGAAATTTCTGTGAAAGCAATGTAGGGAAATGGATTTCCACTATTAAAAGGTGAAACTTTAAACGTGTTTGAATCCTACCCAGGGGCCACATTTCAGCAAAAAAATACAGATGCCCATTTTGTGACATAGAGCTTACATGCAACTACAGTAGTCTCCCTCTGATAAGGCCGGTGTATTTGCCAAGAAATTGTGGCCACATTAGAGAGGGAGACATTTGGCGAGAGGGAGAAGTAGATGTAAACGCGGTCATAGTGATAAGTAATGCCAATAAGTTGCACATTAGAGAGGGTAGCCTCTGTTGAGAGTGGCCACTAAGAGAGGGACTACTGTAGTGGCAGATGAATCTTATACAAATGAACGACACCGGTCATTACAAGTCTGCAATGGATGTTGCAGACAGGGACATGTGGTTACATGTATACGGGAGAATTGTGGTTTTACCGTGGTTATGCTGCAGTGCTAATGCACTGTGCTTACATTGTGGTTATACTGTAGTGATACTGGGGTTTTACTCCGGTTATACTGCAGTACCAACATACTGCTTAAACCGTAGTCATAGTGGAATACTGTGGTTATAGTGAGATAATGTGGCTATACTGGGGTACTCAGTGGCTTTAATCTGGTTATAGTAGAGCACTACTATACTGTGGTTATACTGGAGAACTGTGGTTATACTGGAGAACTGTGGTTATACTGGAGAATTATGGTTATATAGGAGTATACTGTAATTAGTTTGGACTACCATATACTGTGGTTAAACTAGAGTAATAGTACTGGCATCGTACTGCAATACTGTGATAGTAACAGACTGGCATGATAAAAATTAATTATACAGTATGAAGTGATAATTTGTCATAATTGATATTTATAATCCATTGATGTGGTTAATTATAATGTAAGACAAATCGAAGATGCGTAATGATGCAACTATAAGAAGTACATGTATTACATACACGTACTAATTTTATACTACAGTAGTCCCTCTATTTTACAACCCTCTATTTAAGACCACCCTTGATTATAAGACCGCTTGATTTGGTTCCAAGGGCCATTTTCTGAGCCTTTATTTTAAGATCACCTGCAATATAAGACCACATTTTCTTGGTCCCATGGGTGGTCTTAAAATAGAGGGACCTCTGTAATAAAGATAGTAGCTTATGAAAGTATATAGCTTGTGCAGAAACCAAAGGGAGGATCTTAAAGCCGCAACCACTCTATTAAATGCACATGCTTGAATATGCACACACTGTGCTTTGTCAGTGCCCGAGGCGCTTATAAAAATGATTGGCTCAAACTGCAAGGACCATTCAAATGAAGCACCATTCTTTCTTAGGGAGCTATTTAAGATTTTCTAAAGACATTCAATGGAATGCACACAGGAAAGAAGGACATCACAAACAAATAATGTGTCGTTATAACATGTATAATATTCTATGTATGGTACATTGCACATGTAATGATATTTTACTGTTTTTTTCCCACTAACCCGACTAGTGTTGCTAGCGGAAACTAATCGTGTCTTGTCGGCATGCTTGCTACCCGAAAAAGCGATCGCAGTGTGGTCAGGGAGCAGCTATAAAACAAGAATCAAGCCAAAAAATATAGAACATGAACCAACAGAAAATACATGTACATGGTGGTGGTGGGGTGGGGGGTGGGGTCTGGTTATCAAAGTACATCAACTGAAAGCTGCACAGTGCTGAAGCAAATAATGATGTAAGCAAGTGGGGTTAATCCAGTGAAACATTGTTTGGTCAACACGTTGTCTTGAAACACAGCATATATCAGACCCACCAGAATTCCGCGCTTGGAAATGGAAATTCCGTGGTCAGAAAATGCAAATTCTGCACGCTGAAAACGGCGAAATTCTGCACTCAAAAATGGAAATTTTGCACTCAGAAAATGCAAATTTTTGTACTCAAAAACTGCAATAACACTCTATACAGTCCATCCAGAATTTTTCCCTCAGAGAAGGGAAAATTCTGCACTCAGAAAATGTCATGGAGAGTTGGCCTTTCCATGATTTTCCATGCACGCTCAAGTTGAAATTCTGCGCTGAACTCCACGACCGTGGAATCATGGAATCCTGGAGGGGCTGATATATCTTCATGCATAGATCATGTAGAGGACATGAAATTTTATCACTGCGGACTGATTTCTTTTTCCTGAGATTTCGGCAATCTCTCGGCACTTCTTCAGAAGACTCTGGACACTTCAAGCCTTCAGCATATGCGCCACCCCCAACCCACTCCAATAATATTGGGCTGTTGCTGTCCGAAGACCTGATTTGACCACTCCTGAAGGCCAGAGATGGCTGAAAGCTGCATATCCTGTCTCGGCAACCGTAACCGTCTTTAACTGCCCAATAAGCACATACGAGGGTCAAAGCCTCAAAGGTTAGCCGTTTTAAATACAGACAGAACTCTGGCATCGGGATGCCAGACCCTCTGAGTTGTCATATGTGGTTGTTTTGTTTATTTAAAAATAAACAAACAAAAGCCCTTAATACTGTACAGTACGTACCACATATTGATCAATGGATGACATCGTATAATGAAGGCGCCATAGAATTTGGTGGGGGCAGGGAAGGGATGGGGGAAGGTGACCTGGTCAAAATTGTAAAATCGAACCCCCCAAGGACCCTACTGATTCACTCACTGCTCCATGGGATCACACCGGTGGACACAGCTGCCATGGATCAGATATCCAGAAAAAGCATTTGGCCATTTACTCAGGGGAAGGGATTCAAGAGCCCCATTTCGGGGAACATATGGGTCAATTAGCGCAAGAAGACACCTTTAATCTTCGCTGTGACAGATGAAAGGAAGGGTCCGGTGCCTTTGTCATCCTTTGGGAAATTGGGGGCATAGGGTTTAATTGAAAGAGAAAGACAGAGGGGGAGGGGGGGGGACTGGTAGCCAGAGCTCCATTATGAGTGAATGTATCAAAGAGCATGTAATCTTTAAATATTTCATAACTTGTAAGATACTACGCTCTAAGGTTTGCCAATTTACTCAAAATTTGAAATTTGTTATGGATTCGTTATATTACAAAAAGTTAGTACCAGTCTTCTTTTCATTAGAATTTTATTACAAAATATGGCTTCAATACCAGTTATCAATACCCGAATTTGGCCTTTATTTCAGAAAACAAACCTTGCTCAATACTTGATCAAAGCTCATGTACGTATATGTACATATGGTGTAGTTTATTAGGGCAAGGGAGAAAATTATTGAAACAAGAGGTGATAAATAAATGCTGCCTACCCACATGATTTTATAGCATATAATTGTACACATGATTTTTAATACAATGGTTCATGCACCCATCAGTCACCCAGAAAAAAAATGTGGCCTGAAAGCCATCTTTAAAATTGAAGGATATTTATGTTGAATTAGCAGTGGTCCCTGCATTTTAAAACTGCCCATTCTGCCAGAAAAATATGGTCTTAAATTGAAGGTGGTCTTAAAATGAAGGGATATTTATACTGAAAATATTAGCACTGTGTCAGTGATGGCCCGTCTTAAAATGGAGGGAACTGTTAAATAGAGGGGGCTTAAATCACAGGGATTATTGTATATAAGGATGGTGTCACTTTATGACTGATCTTAAAATAGAAGGAAGTCTTAAAACAAAGAGTCTTAAATCGCAGGGACCAATGCATTCCCAATTTGTAACAGCTAGTAACAACAGAATAGCTGGAAGCATTCTTGCAATTAAAAACCAAGCAGTCAGGGAAAGCGAATGCCATTCAGTAGGTCTTTACTTTTTGAGCTATTTTTTTTTTTTTTCAAATCTGTTCTTAAAGAAATAAGATACCCATTTAGTGTTTTACATTTCAAAATTTTATTTTCAAACGATATACGGTGCACATATATATTAGATAAACACCCACTGAATAGCATTTTGTCACCTTGAAGTACACCTTGGGATAATAACAGCCATGTACATTCTATGCAAAGTGACTACGAAAAAGTAAAATAACAAATTTGTCAATTAAAAAGTAGAATATCATTAAAAACATGCAAAGGATAAGCAAGAGAAATGTTTACGGTGTAACCATGTAACCATGTAACCATGGTAACCATGGTACCTGTGCAGTGGAATCCCACCTTAAGACCATCTCGGAAATCTAAGACCACCTCAGGATTAAGATCATCTGTGATGGGTGGTCTTAATTTGATCTTAATTACAGGATTCCAATGTACAGTGGTCCCTGCATTTTAAGACCACCCATTCAGGACGAAAATGGGGGGTCTACTTATTGAAACTAAAAAGAGATGTGTCACACTGATAGGTGGTCTTAAAATACAGGGAAGTCTTAAGAGGGTGGGGTCTTAAACCAGAGGGACTACTGCACTATGCTAGCACGTCGATCACATCTTGACCGAAATTCACTTGCATTGCTTCACCTGATGTCACTCATAGTGTTTTGCTCTTACAGTCTCACGATGATGCAAATACAGTGAAACTTGTATATAAAGACCACCCTAGGGACGAACAAAATGTGGTCCTTATGCACAGGTGGTCTTCATATCCAGGTTCAATAACATGAAAAGTATAGCTCTCAGGACTTGTAAGATAGGGTATTTATAAGCAGGTGGTCTTTATATACAGGTAGTCTTTAGAGCAGGTTTGACTATACTTTGACTATACAGTTGACTGTCCTTTACCCGGTCACCGTTTCCATGGTTACTGCACAGAGACTATGACCAGTTAAGTGACAGGTTTCTACCTTTGCTGAGAAAAACGACCAATACAAAATCTTACTTACACCACCCACCACTGTTGACTGACCTTTGTGGAGTTTCTATCCGGTTGGTTCTGCGGAGACGCCAGGTGTTCCTTCATCTCCTGAGGAGGAAAATTAAACACATATACTGAGGATGATTTATCCCCGTCACGCATCACTGCATCTGCCTCCTCCGCCAAGATGGCGGATGTCTGGCCACTGTCAATGCCATCCATTGCAGACTTTACAAAAAGTTAGACACCAAAGTCATTGGAATGTGAAAAATTAAGCACTTAATCTTGCACAACTTTGTTGCATGTGGTTAGCAGTGTTAGCTGCATCCAATGTAGCATTGTGAGATATAATCCCAAATCCAGAACCACTGATCCTGAACAACCCGAGTCAATTAAGAGTGTATCCAGGTAAGTAAATAATTCTGTGACATAAGAAATTCCGCTAAGGTTTTTATATCGCGAAGCCTGTCAAGTGATCATGACAGGTATTAATAAATCGTGAAAGTCTGAGTGCCTGTATCCCGCGTCGACGTGAACATTCGCAACTGACATGACCGAAGTTTTCTTCTGTTCCATTTCATTCTTCATTTGGCGTTAAAAATGGCGTAATTGCGCTCAATCATACAGCAGCCGAGCAGCGCTAGCCGAGACTCCCAATAACCCGGAACAATTTGGTTGTCCGGAAGAACAATGCAATTTTTCCACGCCAACCGTTGTTATATCCCGTCAACTTCATTTGTCAGAACCTGCCAAAGTCCAATTGCATCACTGGTGATGCATCATGGGTAATGGCGGGAAAGATTGCGGCGGAAGCTCAGCATTGTGCTCTTATAATCCTTCCCAGAGTCCTCGGCGAGAGAAATCCGATAAGCAAGAGCACTGTGGGAGCTGCTAGCTCCGGTGCTCCACTGCTTGCACTGCCCACTACCCACACTCGTGTATGACACTCTCTCGGTGTGTGTCTTCTGCCGAATCGCTGCCAAATCCTCTTAGCTGAGACCATGTCATGAAAATGCTTTCCACGCCTGCTCTGGTAAGCAGCTGGGGCCGCTGGTTTCACGAAAATTCTCAAGTCCCAAACAGATGTTTAAGCATAAATCATAATTAACAATGGTTGCCAAGACAACAGAATTTCAGTTAAATTTGAGAAATTTAAATTCAGTAATCTCCTTGGAAACCATGGGCATTGCTATAGCAACAAAAAGGATGCCAGGTACCAGAGGGACCGACAACTGAACTTATATGTGAGTTTGATTTCAAGTTAAATTATTCAATGGAAATACCCACTAGTAACTGAACGGTATTCAATCCTTTATTTAAAATCTCTAGTCACCTTGGCAGCCATTTTATTTCCATGGTTACCCAGTATGATTAATATGAGACTTAAGAATTTTGTGAGAACTGGCCCAGGTTCCTTTTATAGCCAAGAACCATCACCTGGGTGGGATAATATTCTATTCACCAACGGTGGTGATATGGACACATTATCAAATAAAAGAGGGACATTCTTAAATGCTCATACCACCACCTGGAACAGCCAACTGAACAATGTACATGTACGACCAAAATCTGGGGAAATACTTGCATGTAAATGCAGGCCAAGGTGTTTAACTAGGAAAGAGGATGGTATTCTTGAAGATATTTAGGTCTCTGTTCAGAGAATTTAAAGTCAACAAATGCAGCACTGAAGAACTTTGCGAGTTTTTTTAAAATCCAGTTTGAATTCTGCAAATATTGTAGAAGTTATATTTGGGAGTGAATGTTTTTTGGACTCTGGAAACATAATTCCTGACTCTGTGCACAGAATGTGTGATACGAAAAAGTAGAAGTTATACTTAGAATTCTAGGTCTGTGTGGCTGACTTCAAAAGATAAAGACCTGAAAGCTTTTAACGAAAGATCAGTGAAACAGATTGCTGTCTGGTGGTGCAATATTACCCACTCGATGTTTTTCTAAAATATCTTTTAAACCATTACCCTGAGATGCTACCATACCGACACCCTGGCATGACAGCGGTCACGCTAAACGCCATTCTGTCATTGGTGGAGAACACCGAGGGGCCAGAAGAGGGCGGTTTGTAACAAATCACGCTTGGCGAGCTGTGACTGTCATAGCTATACACAGTAACAAAGGAGACACGACCACGAAATTGAATTCCTCCCAACAACAACCCCCCCCCCCCCCTTTCCCCTTTCCTATAACCCTTTCCGATATGGTTTTATGGAATATTCCCAGCAACAGTACCCGATGTGCCCTGTCACAGACCTTGTGTCTGAATGACATCGTTTTTCCTCCCAATTCCATTCAAGGTTTCCGCTCGATCAACATCTTGGCTTTCTTCCCATTTCCCATTAACTTTTCGGGAGCTTTCCATTTCTCTGTCACACTCTAGCCCTCTCCCATATACCCCCCCCCCCTCCTTATCCTGATGTCAAAATCTGCAGGCACCAATACCAGTTATCCATGGAAGCACGCTAACGTACACGTACCTTATCAGGAGTCCTGACTGAAATCCATTTTTTATTCCCGTTTGATCGCAGTTTCCCTGGCATCTTGGATGGCAAGAGACATCAAAGTACACAGGATTTTTTTTTTTTTTTTATGTGGGCCGCAGACCTCAAAGCCTAAATGCCTGTGGCCTTATCATCCTTTACAGTGACTGCTGGAACTGGTTTGGAAAGGAGGGAGCCATATATACTTCCCTAAAGTACATAAGTATATATGTAGTGCTGGACTTTACAGTATCACAAGTACAAATAAGGGGAGCTACCAGGCTGTATGTACTGTGCGGCTATTCGAAAGTTACCACTTTTTAAACCCCGCCCATGCTTGAAATTTTGGCCTAATGATAAGAGATAGGAGAAATTTTTTCCAGTTGCTATAATTACTAAGCGATGAAAGATAGACATGTAGTTACTATTAAACATTGATATGACGTCATACGTGGGGAGTCCAACTGCACCACTGGATTTGACCTTGAGTGACCCTGAAAGGTAAAACTCAAGGTCACTAAGATTTCGAAGCCTTATATCTCATAAAAGAGCCTGCTTAGGCCCCATGTTACTATCAAACAGTAGGAAACCATATACGGGGAGTCGAATGGCACCATCACATTTCACCTTGAGTGACCACGAAATGTTAAAGTCAAGGTCACCAAGATTTTGAAGCCTTATATCTTGTAAAGGCA
>JAAUYG010010153.1_pt1 | contig 10353 bp, 2 predicted proteins | sample 7278091 | NCBI WGS metagenome assembly JAAUYG01 (sample SAMN14350201, study PRJNA611818) | marine sediment metagenome | isolation source: surface marine sediment (0.6m) | place: French Polynesia: Moorea | collected 2018-08
AATGCTACAGGGTGAAGATGGGTGAAATGTTGCTGATATTCATTTCCGGCAGCGCTTTTCGGTCGTCTAACCCGCAGAGAATATATCAGGGATGTATATACATTTGGCACAAATCATCTTGCTATGTTATTCGTCTCTGCGATTCCATGTCACTGTTTATTCTCCTCCCCCTTTTTACCAGTGTTTACTTTTTACACTAAAATATGGTCGATACCTGCCCCTTCCTCCCCCTCCATTCACTCCCCCACCCCCACCCCTCTCATGTCGCCCAAGCAAGTGGACTCGTCCACGGTAGATCTTGGCACCTCCGCCGAGGACCGTACGCTGTCTTGGCCTCCACTGCACCTGTCAAACTCGGCATGGAGGGAGGAGCTTCGTGACGTCACCGCCAGGCAGAAGCGATTGCCCGAGCCAGTACACAAACGTGATTGATGTGTATACAACAGCCCGGGAGCTGTGCTCAGGTAACTCAGTGGTGTCGGCTGTTTGTTTTCATCAAGGATTTACCTTTAATCAAGGTGGTTACATGTGTACGGATCTCTCACTGGACTGTCCTTGATGCTTTGTATTGGATAAGCTAGCGCTTACATGAACCAAAGATGAATTAAAGGAGGAAATTTATAGCAGAAGAGGCTCCCGTGTGCCTCGGTAGCGAGGTGACAATGACACGTTTGTGAGGATTGCAGTCGGCCGAAGCGATTGGCGTCTGTACATGTGTGGTTAGCAGCGGTTTCATGTTCTGCAGCCGAGCGTGGAAGGGTCACTTGTGCGTGAACGGTTTTCGTTCCTTTCTGCTGGAAAGATCGGACAAAGGAAAGCGAGGATATGTCGGATTACTGATCGTTATCTGAGGGGCAATTAGGCACTGACACATGGGATGTGCAAATCAACTTCTTTAACATCGGTACCGCATAGTATATGCGTGAGGAATCATACCTGCGGAGTCCTGAGTTATCACTATTTAGTGTCAGGTGAGATACCATGGTGCGTCTGAATCCCTCCAAGGAAGAATGAATTCTAACCTGAAACATCAATATGCCTGCCCAATCCAGTTTTCATGTATGGGCCAAAGCTCATAGTGTTCATCAGTGTTCATAGCAATATGTGACAGGCGATTCTCAGTCACGATGTTTCATGCAATATCATCGATTGAGAAAAGAGTGCACTTTTCAGCAAACATGCGACAATATCAACACAGATCCGAACCCAACAGAACTAGATGCACACACTGGATTCCATTCCGTGGAATAATACCCTTTCCTGCATGGAAGGCAAGCCAGGTGACAGTTACAATATTGCTGGTGTTCCTATTGACATTTGCTCAAGGTCAAGGCCATGGGGACACTGGTACACTGGATGACAGTGTGGAGTTTGACGTTTGGGAGGAGAGAACAGCTGGGGAGTATGTGGGAACCATTCCAGTGCAGTCTGGTCTCAGGTACAGATTTAGCGAAGACCCAACATATTTTATTTTGAACCCTGACACTGGAGTTATCCATACAACATCTGTGATAGACCGGGAAAGCCTGGAGAGAGACTGGTTTGATCTGTTTGTGCAAAGTTCACCTCTGGCTAGGCACCTGGTAGAAGTTCGAATCAATGTGCTCGACATCAACGACAACAGTCCACTCTTTGGCCAACCGGCCATTGAGATATCATTCTCAGAGAGGGACCAACCTGGAACCCAGGCCATCCTAGATACTGCTACAGATCCAGATTCAGGGGTGAATGATGTGCGACATCGGTATCAAATCATATCAGGTAATGGAGATGGGAAATTCCGCCTCATTTTGCTCACTGACACCTCACGGCCTTTGCTGTACCTGGAGAATGTGATGGAGCTGGATCGTGAGGAACAAGACTTCTATCAGCTCAACATATCAGTTCAGGATGGGGGCAGTCCACCACGGTATGGATTTCTCCGAGTCAACATCACCATTCGAGACTTCAATGACAACAACCCTGTGTTTGACCAGAGCGATTATTCCGTGACACTAAATGAAACTGTTCCTACGGGCACCACTGTACTACAGGTGCATGCCACAGATCAAGATGTTGACCAAAATCAGGATATCACCTACAGCATCGTAAACCAGGGTGACACAGTGCAGTTTGGCATTGATCCAGTTACTGGGGTTATAACGACGCTCACAACATTGAACTGTTACCGGTCTTGTGATGGAAGCATAGCCAACTGCAAGCCGAAGAGCTGTTTCCTCACGGTGGAAGCTGAAGATAACGGACGGCCATTTCCACTAACAGGACGAGCCTATGTCACCATCAGCCTCATTGATGAGAATGATCACAGCCCTGTCATAGAGTTTCAGTATGTTCAGTCTACAAAATCCTATGCTACCGTGGATGAAGGGGCCAGGGTCGACAACTTGGTTGCACTTATTGAGGTGTCTGATCAAGACGATGGGCTAAACGGTCAGACTACAGTACATCTGGTAGGTGGCAATAGCCTGGGACATTTTCGCTTGGACACATCCATACCAGGTCTTAATCTTGTCAAAGTCTCTGGACAATTGGACAGGGAAAGAATTTCCCGCTACAACCTTACCATCATTGCTCGTGACCTGGGAAACCCACCAAGGATGACAACAGCATTTCTGGTGATACGTGTGAATGATATCAATGATCACCGTCCAGAGTTCGCAGCCAGTCTGTACGAAGTTAGTTTGAGCGAATTGGTACCAGTAGGAACCTTTGTTTCCAGCCCTCTTGCCATGGATAATGACACTGGAGTTAATGCGGAAATCACCTATGCCATAGCGTCTGGGAATAACAACGGATGGTTCCAGATAGACAGCTCTACTGGATTGGTGGTGACAAAAACTGCACTTGACAGAGAGATGGTTTCTGAGGTCTTCCTACATATTCAGGCAGAAGATGGTGCAGCTGTTCCATACACGGCTTCCACAGAACTAAGGATTACCATCTGGGATGAAAACGATGAATCTCCAGAGTTTTCCTCTGATTATTATAACGTTACCATGACAGAGGGGGCAGAGTCCGGGACGGAAGTCATGACAGTCACAGCTTATGACCGTGATGAAGGTGTCAATGGGACAGTCAGATACTTCTTTGATCCAGATGTGGAGATACAATATCCTGGTTTGCTGCAGCTGAACCAGATCACTGGCAGAATATCACTGTTATATGATCTGGATAAAGAACAGTATTCCAATCTCCAAATAACTGTAGTGGCAGCTGATCAAGGTCAGCCCCAACTGAGTTCCTCTACCATCATCTATGTTCACATTTTGGACATCAACGATAATGCCCCAATTTTTTATCCACAAGTTTACTATGCTACTATTCAGGAAAATGAGCCCGCATATACCTCTGTTGTCCAGGTTACAGCAACAGATGCTGATTCCAGTGATACTGGAGCAATCCTGTACAGCTTCACCACCGGATCTGATCAGTTCTCCATCAATATCCAGACAGGGTGGATATCAACACGAGAGCAGCTGGATCGTGAAAGCAGAGCCGTGTATCAGCTGACAGTGACAGCAAGGGATGCAGGAAACCAGCAGGCACTGACTCCAGCTACTGTGGAGATCCTCGTGGGAGATGTACAAGACACACCACCAGTCTTCTCCAGACCAGATGGTTACTCCTTCACTGTTATGGAAAACGCAGAGCAGACCAACAACTATGTGGGAACTATTCGCGCATCGACCTCAGATGGTCAAGGGGGTGTTACTTATGATATATCTGGAGGTGATCCTGAAGGCTATTTCATCATCAATGGTCAGTCTGGAAGGATGTCAACAGCTAGACCACTGGATAGGGAACTCCAGGACTCCTATCAGATCCAGGTGACTGCCATGGGTGGACAAACATTCAGCCAGACCACTGTGAATGTCACAGTTTTAGATGTCAACGACAACACACCAAGATTCTCGCATGACAGGATTCAGGTATTTGCCATTGAGAACTGGCCCATTGGACATGGTATCCACGTGGCTGAGGCTGATGATCCTGACATAGGTGACAATGGCACAGTGCACTATTCCCTGCTGCCAGGTTCCTCTCCGGTATTCACCATCAATGAAGATTCAGGGGTCATTGTACTGGCACAGTCACTGCAGCATATCAATGAGACATCCTTTGAGATCACTGTTATGGCAGCTGATAATGGTTCTCCCTCGAAATCGAGCAGGCAGGATATTTTGGTCCTGGTTGAAGATGTGAATGATCACACCCCACGCTTTGAGCGTGACACGTATGAGGTGTCTATCAGTGAATCTCAGACCATCAATGATCGATTCTTTCGAGTCATCTCCACGGATGCTGATACTGGACAAAATGGAGACATATCCTATGACATCGTGTATGGGAATGAGGCTGAGATGTTCGGAATATTTCCTGACGGAGTGCTCTATGTTGCTCGCTCCCTGGACAGAGAGAGTCAGCCATTATACTTGCTGTCAGTGAGAGCTATGGATAATGGAATAGAATCCAGAATGTCCATAGCCAATGTTACTATCCATGTCCTGGACGCCAATGACAATCCACCAGTATTTATGAATGAGACGTACAATTTTGTTCTGCTGGAAGGCAGTGCTGTGTCAACCTCTGTCGGCGTGGTTCAGGCCGTTGATGCTGATATTGGTTCAAATGCTGAAATATCTTACAACATTGATGGAACATCCAGTGGGTTTGTGATCCATCCCAAAACGGGAATGATATCTTCCAACCTGATCTATGACAGAGAAACTGTGGTGGCTGACACGGGCTCAGATGTTGTCACAATTACCGTCTTGGCTGAAGATGGAGGGGTGTCAAGCCTCTCTTCTCGGGTTCCTGTTCACATAAGAATCGCCGATATCAACGACGATTCACCTGCTTTCACTCAGGCTTTGTATGAAGCATCTGTGTTTGAAAATGAGGGAACAGACAGCGTCATAACACAAGTTAGCGCCAGAGATGCAGACTCTGGGCCAAACGCCGACATCACGTACATGATACTCCCTGGAGAGAGTGATGCACATTTTCGAATTGATTCACAGACTGGACAGTTGTTCCTTGCTTCCATGTTGGATAGGGAAACACAGCAGGAGCATCGTCTTACGGTATCTGCTGTGGATGGCGGTGAGCCTCCCTTGAGTTCCATAACAGAGATCAGGATCAGAGTGGAAGATGTCAACGACAATGCTCCTGTCTTTGTCCTCGATCAGAGCCGAGTGGAAATTCTGGAAACTGCATCTGTTGGGGACTTTGTGGCGCAGGTTTCAGCTTTGGACTTGGACTATGGAACAAACAGCCTGCTGAGCTACAGAATTTCATCAGGCAATTCAGGAACAGCTTTCCAGATTGGTGTGAACACGGGCCATATTTATGTGAGTGCACCTCTGGATTATGAAAGTCAAAATATATACCGATTAAATATAACTTCCACAGATTCTGGATCACCACCTCTCTCCTCCAGTGTTACATTGACAATTGTCATCCTGGATTACAATGACAATGCTCCAGTCTTTACGTCGTCTGCTATTGTCAGCCAGATCCAAGAGAATGTTGAAGTCGGCACTTCAGTTGTCACGGTTACTGCTGCAGATCCTGACGATGGCAATAATGGACAGATTCGCTACACAATCCGCAGACAGCAACCTAGGGGAAATCATTTTGCCATTGATGAGGCTTCTGGAGAAATTCAAACAAATGCTGCTATTGATCACGAATTCACAGAAAGCTTCACTCTGACAGTTGTTGCCACTGACCAGGCTCTGCCTCTATCAACACGCAGAGCCACGGAGAAAATTGTCACTGTCATAGTGAGAGACCAGAATGACAACGCCCCAGAGTTCGTATCCACGAATGCTGCGCCAGTTCGTCTAGATGCTCTGCCCAACACTTTAATCTCAGAAGTAAGAGCTGAGGATCCTGACATGAGTGAAAATGGTCAGCTTGAGTACCGGATCTTTAACGGAGACACAAATCTGTTTCGAATCGATTCCAACACCGGGTTTCTTTATCTCAAATCCACACTAAGCAACCAAGTGCTGACTTATGCACTGACCATTGTAGCCAATGACAATGGCTTCAATGATGTCTTGGGCAGGAAGTCGACACACTTCCAGATGACAGTATTTGCTGTGTCTGATCCAGAAGAAGGTCCGAATTTCACACGTACCAGCTATTCGGGTCAGGTTTATGAGAACGAAGCAGTTGGCACTAGTATCGTCACTGTGTCTGCCAGCTACTCAGCCGGGTCATCAGCTGAGGTGGAGTACTTCCTGTCTAACATTGTCTCGGATGGCGAGATCCAACCCCGTCACTTCCAGGTGAACCCCACCACTGGAGTAGTCAGTACAGCAGATGTCCTGGATAGAGAAGCTGGCTATGAGGTGTTCCAAGTGGAAGTGTATGCAGTGGATCGAAGCTCCAACACTCCTAAGACAAGAAGAACATTGGTAAGTATATAGCATATACTGTTACAACAGATTACAGTAGAGTACTAGTAACTTGTCAGAGCAGTGAAATCTACTCTAGTACATTGAAATAGTGAAATCTCAATATAAATTGTTAATACTGGTAGGCATAACCACGTTATTGTTTGTCTTTCAGAAATTTGAAACTGAGGAGTTCTTTTTAATTTGTGGATAATAGTATACATTTGTTTATATATTTTACACCTGAAAAAAAGGTAGATGGGCTTCTTGACATTGTCTGCATTACGAGTACATACACAGAAACTCCTTTAATGACGTGATGTTTTGGGCAGAGTCTCTGAAGCTTGCGCGTTATCTTCTTGTGGGTGCATTGAGACTTTGAGAGAGTGGACTCATCCCAAATCAACCCCAAGCATAAAGACTGTCTATATACTGTACATGGAAGAGCTTATTTGCTTTAAAGATTTGCCCATGTTTGGCTATCATCTTTGCCCCAGGGCAGCTTTTGGTCATGGGGCACTATACCCATTGGAACAAGGAGCTACCAGACAGGTTATAATTAGACACTTGCCATACCCCAGAATAGCGGTGATCGCTACATTCTGATGAATACATAAATATCAAAGTCCTGTTTGGTGCCATGGCTGATGCATAGGTTCCTTCATTACCTATGGAAGGGCATTTATGTGTGCAAATATTAGTATGTGATTCAAATGCACAGGCGCTTTCAAAAGCCTGTGGAATAATAATCATGACTGGCCAAGGACGTTTATTGGCTATATTAGCTTGCAGCAAAATTGTTAATAAAACTCTATCTGAAGTCTTGATTTTCAGGTATACTGACTGTGCAGATATGCAGAATAACAAACAGTATGCAACTTGCAAAATATACAAGAATGATGCACATACTGAGGTATATATGTATCTGTGTTGAAAGACCACAAATTATTAGAAGGAATACTAATCACATAATGTATTCACTTCAATTGAATCTGTTTTTAAAAACGGATTCATATAGATTCAAATTGAAGTGATATGTGAACGTTTTCAAGGACACCCAAACCTGTTGTGGAAGACAATACTTTTTATGGCCAAAGGAGCTTATATTTCGAGATATGTATGCTGTTGATTAAATCAGTGTTTGTACACAGATGCTTTACAGTAGTGCTTATGTGATCTGCTAATGAAAATCTCACACTTTCCCACCCTTGCATGTCCTGACACTTCAGTTGTGTCAACAGCCTCCGATAAGCAAGCATAGCCTGCAGTGTATATTTGATTCCTTGCTACACCAAACTGTTTCTACTTTTCTGAGGGATCAAATCATTGTTGACATGAGAATACCAGAGAACCAGGTGTAAATTTTTTTACTTGTGGATCATGTTTGTACAGGTTTTGGTGACAATGGACGACATGTCTCTTTGGCTGTATCATTGGGCAGATGAAAAGTGGAGAATCTGTCTCATTGGAGCGTTTGTGCAAGCATCAACTCAGTTTGTGGAAGGATATCTGTTGGACTGGTTCACTGTGGGAGGTCTTCTTGTCAGTTTTGGGAAAGTATAGGCCCTGGAAATCAAGCAATAACTCTAAAAGGCTTTAACAAAAATTAGGTGCTGGTAAATATTGCTAGGAATTCTGAATTGCCAGATTCTGAAATTATCAAGTTTTCATTATTTTACCATCATCATTTCATGTGTAAATGAAAACCAGATTCAAGTTGAGTTTGAATAAATCTGTAGTAGGCTTTATACTTCAGCTCAAAAATAGAATTTATTTAGGCTGGCAAATCTGGATTGAGCTTTTGAGAAAACTGGTGATTTTAGCCCAAATTTCTCAAGAAATTCATGGTGATAGTAGTAATTTCTTTGGCCAGTAGCTGTAGCTGCAGGTTGTTGGCCCAATTACATAGAACTGTTGATACTTAACTGATTGAGGATCATTAATGTTGAACTTCTATATTGGGCATTATAGAGAACGGTTTTCTGCTAATGTTTCTCTCACTAGCCGGTGATATATTGGACAATGGGTAACGTTTCAACCTGTACTCAGCCTGCCTATTTAGCCAGCTCTTTGATGATGGACCTCAGGGTCATGGGTGCTGAACCCAGTAATGGGAAACCAGAATGCTATAACTCAGGTCAGGGCAGTTGGGTGGGGCGGAGTGGAGTGTGCCACTGAAGGGGTCAATGAGAGTACATGTCATTGCCCTGCATGCTGGGTGGACTACTGTAGTCAGCTTGGAGATGAAGAATTTTAATAGCTTTATTGGGCTACAGCTTGCATAGACATGTCCTACCAAATGAAATGATCTGTACCAATGCCATGAAGTGCTAATATATATATAATAACTTTAATAGGAAAAACAACAGAGAATTTCCTGGGATTTCATGATGGCTGATATAGATGTTCTTTCAGCTATTACACTCTGATGTAGATATGTCTGTCTTGTTTTCTCACTTTCCACTTGTGCACTAAATTCACGAAAATAATCTGTTTCTGGGTCTTGATTTGTTGGTTCATTCAGCATCAGGTCCGTCACAATGGTGAACATTTTAAAAGCGTACATACATGCTAAATACACGCGTGGGTGCACTACAGTTACTGGTAGTGAACTTCCAATATATGTAACAGTAGAGATTTCTGGGCCTAGTACTTACTATGGTGTAACCAAAGTAAACATAAAAAGCAAACAGTAGTTTTGCAGAATTCTATCATACAGGTAAAACACAAAGCTGGATCATGTAACTCCATGAAAATTGAGTCCAGCCAGACTATGGTTCCAGACTGTCTAACCCTGGACCGCCAGATCTGGATGTGACTGGCACCTAGCTGGGATTTGATTGGCTCCTGTCCCCCTTGTCTGAAGAGATGGGGGTGTGTATGGCCTGACTTTGTTGGTAATTATAGGTAAATGATAATACCTTCAATTGTGTGTGACAACCATGACTTTCATACTATGGAAGGATTATAAAGTTTCTTTTACTATCTGATGCAGCCTTGCTTGTGGCTTCCAGAAGTGAAGTTGTGTCAGTCAGGGTTATTGGTGACCCGCCTTCCTCCATCCCTACCCTCGTTAATCTGTCAGGATCTCGGCTGTCTCAGGGAAAGCCGCTCTTCAGGATTCCAACTGGATCCGGGACCAGTTTATGCTGGGCTTCCCTCCCTTCAGTTCTTTTCCTAGGTGGTAGTTGCACTGGCCAGCTTCTCGAGTTCATATCTCCAGCCATTAAAGATGTCCAAGAATGCTGACTGTTCGCAGATTATCTGGCTGTCCATCCTCACCTAGCCACTCTTTTACCTGTTGGGGATGAAGCCCCTCGAAGATCTCTGCAAGAAGAGCCAAGGCTCACAGATATAACACATTCTACTGTCAGGCAGACTTCCCTTGGTTGCCAAGAAAAAAGTACTGGCCCTTCTGTGTGGGTGATAAATTTGTCGTATGTTTGTCTTGGAGATAGCTCTAAACATCAATGGTGTTGATGTGAGAAAGTGGTGCTGAGTAGAAATAAGAGATCATGTTTGTCAGCTAAGATACAAGATTTTAGTCCCTATACTGAAGCATGGCTTTAAAAAATTGTTCTTGGTTCCAGACATTTGAATAACACTAGTTAAAAGTTTCTACTTCATGAAGAATACCTTTTCTTGTTTCTTATCCCTGGATAATTGAAACATTATATAGCACTGAATCAGCCTTTCAACAGACATGTAAAAAATCTGGCATGAAGTCAGCAAAATATCATGTTTTGATGACTTCATGCCAAATATGTTCTAATGTCAACTGTGATGAATTAGGTTTGAAATTTATGCAGATTTTAAAGGAAGGTCACGATTCATGTTTTCTCTAAAAATGGTGTCACGTAAAAGACAAAAAGATAAGAAATGGATAACATCAGGGATTAAAATAAGTAGTAAATGTAAAAATAAACTTTACAATAAATACCTAAGAAAA
>JAAUYG010100997.1_pt1 | contig 10353 bp, 10 predicted proteins | sample 7278091 | NCBI WGS metagenome assembly JAAUYG01 (sample SAMN14350201, study PRJNA611818) | marine sediment metagenome | isolation source: surface marine sediment (0.6m) | place: French Polynesia: Moorea | collected 2018-08
CATGAAGGCAGATTTGTGGTGGTTCTGCTCCTCTCACGAGGACAAAATCTCCTTGCAACCATAACTCTTGTCCCTGCGACTCAATAGACGAGTCAGTCACAAACGAAAAAAGACCGCAGTGGGTCAGAATGGTCGCGCCCGGTTCAGATATCGCCCTGGGCTTATGTCACAGAAAAGTCAGTGCAGTGTGTTCGTGTACCAGATGTCATGCATCTCACCAGAAACTGCTCCCCAGAGATGATGTGATTGGTGTGTCAAAGAAAATTTTGGCAAAAATAGATCATGTTTGAAGACATGTCCTGGATAGGGGCAACCCTGGCCTTTGTAGCCGCTTAGATTGGCTGCAATCTCAGAGAACTTAAAAAATTGTTCTTGACATGCAGTGGTTGGGAGGGGTGTCATCCCAAGTGAGATGGCATGGGGGTGCCATCTGATGAGATTGTCATCTGACAATGCCACACCGGGACACACCATGCATGGATGTTGTTTCTTGACACTCTGACGCTACCACACGAAACACCCAAGGAGGTTCTGATTTGGAACACATTTTCTTCTGAATTGAAAACACTGTTGGACCAGCAGTGGGGCAGGCCTGCAGAACAAAGATAAAGCTCACCAAAAATTAAAAGAAACCACAGATAGAATATACTTTGGCTGAAGGATGTCATCTGTTTTCCTCTGAACGCTTCTTTTGGTCAGGATCTTGGTGTGAAATAACCTGATTGCCACAATGGCCTTTTAATTACGCACAGGTTGGGAGTGAGCAGACTGGGTGTGTTTGTATTAGAGTCACAGGGGAGGATGTTACCGGGTGATTGGTGTTGTGCTAATGGAGTGAGTGGCCTGCAGTGAGAGGCTGTATTAACCCGGGCCGGTATCCGTCTCTGGGTCCCAAGGGGAGAGGCCCGAGCCACCGGGCTGGAAGCGCTCAAACCAAACACAGTCCAGTTGTGACGAGAATCTCAATGCTCCTCCTGATGGCACTCAGCCCCGAAGAAAAAATGCAATGACAACTTTTAGCATCCTGTTGCAGATGTTCGCCATTAGTTCTTCTGCTCTGCCTTTCTGCAAAGTTTCAAAGTTTTTCGGCTGCGACTAAAAGCCAGATGAAGCAAATGTGATTTTCAGAGCTGGCATGAATTGTGCCTTTTTGGGTTCACCATCCACGAAGATCAACTGTTACACAGATGCTGCTTGTAAACACGAGATGCCACAAAAGGAAACTGCTGTTACGCAGAAAGTCCTCTCGTCCGCCTGTGGTGAAGCAGCCCAGGCATCGTTAACCCTGACAATTTCACTTGACCCAATGACGAGACAGAAACGGCTTTGAAACGACCTGTCAGAACTAGTGTTCCTTTGCTCAACAGAATCAAAGCAACAGCCAACAAAGATGCCCTAAAGGTCTCTAACTATCCCCTTCTTCATGCAACTACGCATGGAAGAGTGAGTGTGTGTTCGGTTTTTTTGTCCATTTGTTCCCTTGTTTTGTTCGATTCACTGGGTGTCCTTGCAACTGGTTGTTGTTGAATTTGCTTTTGTCTCCTCAATTTTTCATTCAAAGTGAAGTTGGTCGCCTAAAATGGCAACAACTTCGCGTTTGTAAAGTCCTCACTCATTAGCCATTTTACTGCGAGAGTGACGGCAAAGTGACCCACAGGTAATCAAGGCCCTGAACTGAGCCTATGAATAGCGGTAGCTGGGCGTTGCTGATAACCACAATCTTCTTGAAATCCTGAAATAATGAGAGACGAGGGTGCTGCGCGCAAAATATGGAGGCGTCTTTCAGAGGGTGCAACTTCCAGATCACTGGGCTTGGACAAAAACGTGTCGCCTCCATCAGACCTGTGGTTTTCGTTGATAAATGTCACTGACAGGCGTGCGTATGTGGATGGGTTCTGGGACACGCTGCCGTTATTTCCGTCAAATGTGCGCTTTGTGCATGGTCTGTGTTGTAAAATTTGAAAGACCGCAGTGGTGGCAACTTGGAAAGACTGAAGAACTTTTTATTGCAGCTGGATTGCTGAATTATATATGAATGTTAGTGCAGGTTACTTAAGAAATGAACGGGAGCACACCAATAAGGAAACATGCCAAATTACTGTCAGGAGACAACTCACAACGGTGGTTAAGATCTGCTGCACGCAATGGATGATCAGAGTTTTGAAAAGAATGCCGGGATCACCGGCTCAGTGCGCTGTGGATTGTGCTGATAATTGCGTTTTGGAGGAAGGTTAATAAGCGCAAAACTCCTTCCGCGGGATTTATGACCTGATATGTGCTAAAAATGCACCGAGAGCTGGTTTGGATGCAAGTGATAGAGATGCTTTCTTAATGGAGGTGCACTAACAGCAGACCCTCCTGCTGCTTTTTGGCGCGTGCGTGTTCCTTTGGTGTGGTGGATGAAACGGCAAATCAGGCAAACACAATTGGCAGCTTGAGCAAATTAGACAGTTCAACAACAGAAAGCAACATTTCTTCCTTCCCGCGGCCACCACGCAGCCGTTTCTCACCCATTCTCATCCAAAGCAACAGACTCTCAAATGTGGGTCTATATCTTCTTCAGAAATCCCGACCACAACAAAAAATTCTGCCTGTCTTTTTGTCGCAGACAGCGCAGACATGGGCCACAACAGCTGCCAACACGAATCTATTGTTCCTTTTTCACAGAGTGGTGGATGTACTCAATTGAGCAGCTGTTAATTACCTTGTAATTGAAGCAGGTGGTAATTGTTGTCGATGCTTCTCACCTCAGGGAAACGTTTCCAGCAGAATTCAGGCATTCCAGTCTACTTAGCAGAGCAGCTTCAAATGAAAGCGCTGGCGTTCACGGATGTCATTGCACTGACATGAGTCATGAACAAACAGTTGTAATGGCCAGCAGATTTACCCTGAGTCTGTGCCAAAAATCATCTAATTCTTGAGGTCAGCAACTTGGATCGCATGAAGAGTTACCGACCGTCAACTGCAGATCACCCTCTTCATCGGCAAAACCCCAAAAACGAAATGTGCAAAAATCAACACACCTGAACTGTTCAAATCTGGTGAAACCAGAGATTCGCCAATGGACAGGTCAAACTAAAGGCCTTGTAGCTGGGCTCCGCGCCCAAAGAAATTTCTGGCATCTGAACCTGAGTTATGAATCCATGTGCTGGTCGAATCAACTGCAGGGATCTGGAGAGGATGTCACCGTCAATTGTAGCCACTGTCTGAACAATGTGAGCGCTAAATACTGGTCAGAATGTGCAGTGAACAGTTTGCAAAAGGTCACAACACAAGGGAGCGAGAAGCAGGCTTTCTTCCTCGTCGTCACAGGTGCAAGAAAATCCTATTTTTAGGCAAGATTTGGGAGCGGGGGTTGTCAAAATTTCCTTGCTGTGCGGAATAGGAACACACGATGGGTGCATCAGAAAACCAGTTTCAGTTTTTGAGAGAAACTCCATATTTTACTCTGACTGGTCCCAGAATCAAACAAATCAATGAAAGCAAAGGAGCATTCTCTTTTGTGCGTCAAAGCTTGGGTTCAGCACGAACGCTGTCCACCGCGCACGAGTGGATGGTGATTGGTCCAGTTCCTGTTTGGAATTCTGAATCTACAATGGCGGATTCAACGCACGTTCCCGTCTGTGATCAAATGCATCCAGTCTCTTTGTGATGAGGATAACTCAATTCATTGCCGTCATTATTGAGACAAGGTCACAGCAAAACGCAGTTGTGGTGCTTTGGCTCAGTTGCAGGTCAAACCACCTGCTGAACAGGAATTGTCCCTGATGCGGGAAGCTGACGCGAGAAGTGGTGTGTAAAACGCTGCGCGCTGAAGCTGCTCGTTCATTGTGCCGTATCCAGTCGACAGGGAACCGTGTACGTATCGCAGCGTGTCACTGGTACTGCCCGTCCAGGTCGAGGCGAGCCGGACACTGTCACAGCACCACACTCCCTGTGCACTGAACACGTCACCTTTGGGATCTTGACGACAAAAAACACGAGGAAACATCAGGCTGAAATATCAGAGCCAGTTGCAGCCGTCTGTGAGTGGGGTTTTTTTTTTTTTTACAAACTTTATAGTTTCGACAAAATTCCAGAATCTGGGCAGAAAGAAAATCCATCTCTGGTGAGAATTTTAAAGGGATTTTTGAATGTTTGGCACAATCTAATTTATCAGTCTGAAGCAGCCTATTTTCGACTCTCAGTTCAAATTCCCACTAGGGTGATAAAGCTAAACAAGGCTCATTTGACTTCAGAGAAGACCTTCGCAGATGCAACTGAAATCATATCCTCTCGAGTTTAAATAGGTCAATTCTGTTTCCTTCAGATTAGGGTCCCTGTTGATTGGGGAGTGTGCTGCTGGACAAGTTGTGGGATCTTTCACACCAAGGCGACGGTTGTCAAGTCCCAGAAATTCCCTGCTGAAATCTTTCGTTAAAAGGAGCCAGGAGTGAAGACTTGGTGGAAACAACAAACACGCTTCTGGTTGTCTTTTGGATGGGTCTAAACAAAAGCAGTGGCATTGGGTTCATTTTGCTTGGTTTGGCTCGCCTTTGGTGTGATTGATGCTAAAAATTCCATCTTCAACACAGAAGCAGCGATGAAGCCTTGCACAGCAGGAGAATTGATGGCAGTGGGAGTGGTGCTCTTAGGTGTTGTATGCAGTACCCAGGCTTTGGTACTGAGTAAGAGACACGTGGCAGGAGTCCGAGTGCCCATGCCAAAAGTGCGGGAAACGGAGACGGCGCCGCTGCCCTTCCCGTTCTCCCAGATGGACCCCGTGGATCTCTGCCTCTTCGCCTGTAATGATTGCTTCGAGGTCAGTGCAGTTCTGTGTTTTGGCTTTTCTGTGTTATTTGGTTCCAAAAACATCTTTTTGAAAATTCCCAGTGGTATGCTCAGGAAAGATCACAGTTCTGAGGAATAAAGTGTACAAATTTTGTGATCAAACAACCCATTCACTTGGCGCATTAAAAGAATGAGAAAAATGACACTTTTGTAGTGAAAAAATTGATCCTCACCAATGAAGAGTTCGTTGCCTTTTGCTCACTCCACCACTGGCCTGAATACTGGAAGAGAACCTGGTATATATTGTTCAGTCACCTTGGGCCAGCCAGAATAATCTGATCTTTTAGCTCTGACAACTTTTTGACAACATCCCGTTCAAAAGGTACTTATTTGCTAAAATGGCTGAATTTCTCAGGAATCAGGTCGATCAGAATCAGTGCCCTTGTTATAAGTACGGGATACTTGAGGATTCCATAATTTCCTCGAAATTTTAAAGATGAGTTGTGCGGTCTGTGAACCTTCAAGGCGTGGAAGTGATTCGTCTGCTTTTGTTGGCTTGCCATCCACCAATTCTGGCAATCTGGTACAAAGGAAATGAAATGGAGAAACGAGGTCTTGTCTCGATGTGTGCAGGATTCTAGAGAAAGTATTCCCAAGTTGTGTCGTTGGCTGCGTTTCCCTTTGCGAAGTCTTGTTGTAGAATACCTGTTGGACAAGAGTGATTGTCATCCAAATACCATTCTTACGACACATGAACACAGACATCAACTCCCTCTGGGAATCAGAAGTGTCTATTGCTTTGACTTCTCAAAACTTGTGGACAAAGGGTCGTGAAAGCCCAATTGTGCTCTCACCCAATCAAATCAGTTCTGGTGCAGTTTTTTCTCGGAATAAGTTGCGTGTCTGGGCCTATGCAGCTGTGTGTGGGATTTCTGGTGCGAACACAGGAACGTGAAAACATTGATTGCCTCTCATTCAGTCTTGGGTGGAACAATGCAAGCAAAATCATTGCGAAAATCAGAATGGGAACGTATCGCAAAAAAGAATTCTGGGAACACCATGTTGTCGCCTTGGAGAGCAAGATCGTGGGAATTGAGAATAGCTTGTGTTGTGAAACACCTTTGTCTCCTGTAGGAAACCAAACATCCCTGCACCATCCCGCACCATCCCACAACATCCCACACTGAAACACGTGTTTTTCTTGAAATCATAATTTACTGAACAGTCAGAAAGTGCCAAACTATATCAACATCTAAGGGCCTGAAACGGCCAAATCAGAAATTTCTGGAAAGCACCAAACCATAGACGAGAAATCACTGAAAACATTGATGCAGCCCCCACGTGTCACAGCAGAAACATGTCCTGCGTGGAACAAGGGCTTTTCATCGAAAACTCCCAATTTGTTGAGGTTTACTCCACACAGGTGCACAAAGTCAAGTACCTGGGCGTTCTCAAAGCTGCTCTCTTCCACGAGACTTCCGCCTATACGGGTTCGTTTCGTTGAGGTTTCGGATTATCCTGAGAACGAAAGATGAAGCGAAAGTCATTTGACCACAAGAGAATCGCTTTGTTACAGGATACACGCACCCGCTGCCCACTGCAGAGCAGTGTATTTGAACCCAAGGAAGTCTTGTTTGCTGGATCTTGGCCATTTTTCCGAATAAAAACAAGGTCATCCAGCAAGTCTTCAAACGTGGTGTACGTTTACCTGTGTTTCTATCTCACGAAAAAGTTAGATCTCGAATCCGAAGTCGGCTCGTAACTGTTTGACCAACCTTGTTTTCAGTTCAAATTGTTAAATGCTGCTGTGAAAAATGTTCCACTGCATCTTATAATAAACATACATTGCAGATAGGGGAGAGAAGGGTTTGGTGTAGAAAATGGAATGAACAGGGAGAGGGACATAAGTCTGCTTAATGGTGTTGTTCTTTGAAGGCGGAAACAAGATTTTGGCCAATGTCTGAAAATTAATCAAGTTGGTATGAAGCATCTAGAAATGCAATTTGTTCCACGAAAATATTTTAATTCGCAGAAACAAAAAAAAATCTTAAAACACAAACGTTGCAAAAATTGCACGAGCAGCTCAGAGATCGCAGGGCAGGGGTAGTCCGCAGACAGACAGACAGACCACAGGACAAATAGCGCAAGAGTCTTTTCTTTTCGTGCGACTAAAAACCCACAAAGCAGAAATAATTTGAACCCAACCCCCTCAAAGCTGCTGTCTGTACCATCAAAACTAAACATCTCAAGCTTTTTGGAATCTGCAAACTGATGTTTCAATTCAAATCATCATTCACAGTTGAAAAGACCAAAAGCGTTTGAGGATGGAAAAGCCTGTGTATTGGGACCGTTAATCTTACTTTTGACAGCAAGGCTCAAAAGAATCAAATGGATCTTTTTTCTTCTGGGACTTCTTGTAATTTCCTCAAATCAGTGTCAAATATCACACGCATCACTTTGGCTGACGCTTCCTCCTTTCACATTGATCGGCTTCAGCCATGGATAATTACAGAAAGCCTGGCTTCACAAATTTGAAATTCAAGCTTCAGTCTTTCCTTTGTTGTAATTTGGTGATGGTCTGTTGTTTTGGTGCAGCAAGTGTGCTGTTTCGCACTTCCAAAAACTCACAGGAAGAAGTAGGATAAATTCACAGGATCATCTTCACAAGAAAATGAAATTGGTGAAAAAGCATTGCATGGGTGGACAGCCTATTCTGACTCTGTGTCAGGAGGCACAGTTCCATGGAATGTTCAGCAAACAAGAATGCTTGGCAGCATTGTGTCACTCCTTGCTTCACCCACAGTTGGGTGTACAGCCCTGCAAAAGAAACCTCTTTTTGGGGGGTGAAAAAATTGAGAGAAGAATCTGAAAAGTACATGTACTCAAAATGGCATGAAATACCAGAAATGCCAAAAGCAAAAGTGAGCAAAATATTGGAGATAAAAAAATTTGCACATTTTTTCACACACCACCCCAAAGTTATTTATTCAAGGGACTATCAATTATGCCACTAACATTCAGACTCGGAGCAACTGTCTCAATCGCAAAGATTTTTTGAGTGCCATACACATAGATCTAAAGGCCAAACCTCCCACTCTTGTGCATGAGCCAGGGATCCACAACTGAACAACACAAAACAATCTTGTTCTCTGCTTGTTTCAACAAAAAACTGGATATTTAGGAGATAGACACCTTGTGGCAAGAGTCGTGAGGAGACGAAGGGTACCTTGCAGTGACTACACAAACAGAAACATTTCTCAGGCCACTCACGAATCACAACAGGGCAAGAGGCAGTGAGTGGTGGTCAAGAAGGAGGTGGCGGGGGCGGCACATCAGACAACCAAACGCCTCAAATGCTTCACCACAATATACTTTCCTTGTGTTTTGCAAGTTATGACGTCATGCATGTGTCAGAAGTTTCTCCGGCACGTTCAACTTTCAGTTTCAGACCCACGCTTGCTATTTAGGAAAGCATTTCATTGTTCATCCACCTACTCTTGTTCATGCCTGTTTGTCAAGAAGAACGTCATGCCAGTGTTTACGCGGCAATTCCTTCACGAAGTCTCCCTGTTGGCAAAATCATTTGAATGTGCGTCTGATGCGAAAATTATGTTTGAGTGCGTTAAAAATTCTCTTTCATGCTGTCAAGGACACAAAGTAATTTCAACCAATTTTCACAGCAAATGGAACTGCTGTTTCTCCTTGTTGCTGGGCAATTTAACAGAAAAGAAAAGGATAAAGAGACTGCTTAGGCAGCTTCAAACAGCAAACAATTCTCCACATATTTCTTGAATGAAATGAGTTCTTGGCGACAAGAATAAATACAACATGAACGAAACTTGTCAGGCAACTGCAGTCAAGTGTAGGATGCAGTTTTGAAAAGCTGACAAGTTTTCTGCTGGGTTGGGTGCCTCATCCTGTATACGGTGAATAAATTTGCAACGCACCTAAGAAGAAAACACAGAACAACTGTTGAGTAAACTTTGTCAAATTCAGGGAGTGTGAAGTGACATGAAACCAGAGCTATTTGATTCAAATTCGAACGGGTCAACTAGAAAAGTATGGGTCTTGCCTTCCTTGAAACTTTGTGACTTTCCGTCCATGGTTACCAGGACTTTTCTGCTTGGTCTTTCCGATGTACTGTTCCTTTTTTTGCCTGCTCCAGAAAGACACACCATGTGGGCGTACTGATGGATAAGGGATCAAACGCTTTGGAGTTGTGTTCGTCGCAGAGTGACACACAAATGAGGAGCTGTCATTCAGGACGACTGATTGGTGCCACCAGCCCGACCTGGGCGACCACACACGGATGTTGGTGGTATCAATTGACATTGCGCCGTCATTGCTCCCAGCCATTGTTGATTCAGCTGATAAGAAAGAAGCGCCTTGCACATTCATTGCTTCCAGTGTTTCTTGGTCTTGGATTGGCGGTCTTGAGTCTTGCATCAAGCGAGAGGATGGGACAGGAAATGTCCCGTGGAGGCCTCTTTCACCAATCCAGACCAGACCTGATTGCACAAGGACAGTGTGTTCACCTTCAGCATGCCACGCACTTTTGGTGAAAACTTCACGAACTCTAGCCTACATGTACAAGAGGAATGCAACTTGAAAGCACCAAAAACAAAACCTGGAGACGTTTTTGTCTCCAAATTGCTTCCACAACCTTTTTTTCTGGATACTCAGGTGAACAACCGTTGCAAAGCAGGACAATTTGGTGTACTTGCAGCCCCCAGCCTCACTTGGATTTGAGGATGATTTCTCATCTTCTGCCAAACTCTGGCACCGTCTTGTCACAGTCTGTCCTCCTCAAACTGGAGTGAGAGCCCAGGAGCTTCCTCGCTGTCAGGCTCTTACGTTTCTCCTCTTGAAAACGGTGCAGGGTCACGGACCTCAAAGGCGTGACCTAATTTGCACGGTAACGTGATGCAGCAGGGACGTAACAGCACATGATGGCCCAAGAATGAATGGCGATTTTGCAGGAATCTTTAGAAGTTGCTTGATTTGAGCAGAGCGCGGCATTCTCATTCGAACGAGGGGTATCGGTGGCGACCGTTGGGCGATCATCCGTTTTGGCCCTTTTTGGGCTCCCGACTCTATCATCATTTCAAAGGATGCAAATCTTGCAACACAGGAGGCAAAATCAGCGTTGTAAAATAGCCGGCTTTTCAATTATTCATCAAAAATCGGAGTCTGCAGATGCTATTCAGTGGAATCACAAAGCATGTTTTGACCCAGAATGATTGTCCAGGGTTTTCTGGGGGCATGAGAATTACCATCTGTGCTTTTATCCACTGTCACAAATTCCGAAGCATGATCTCTTTTTGCCTCTCTGTAATGGATCTGGGTCTACTTTCCCACAATGGAACGCTATTAGGCTGGAAAGTCAAGAATATTACAGCCCTGGGGCTCATGCGAGCAGCTAACAGGGTATGAGTGGGTGGGTATCCGGGGTCGTTACAACGTGATCAAGGGCACACAGTGGGACGACTGTTCATCCGCCTTGGAAAAAGCGATAGAATTCTGGCAAGAATGAATGAAGTACATGTTCGTCTGGAGATTTTTTCTGTGTCATCCAATTCAATA